>Ga0157370_10000156_pt1 | contig 84357 bp, 80 predicted proteins | sample C35metaG_FD_113463 | JGI IMG/M metagenome (GOLD analysis project Ga0157370, IMG submission 113463) | Corn rhizosphere microbial communities from Kellogg Biological Station, Michigan, USA - C3-5 metaG | ecosystem: Host-associated > Plants > Roots > Rhizosphere > Soil | place: USA: Michigan...
AGCGCAGCCACCTGACGGTCGATGTTGTCGCCGCCGCTGAGGACTTCCACGAAAATCTTCTGCTCTGAAAACTTGGTGTAGCGGAAGAGTTGCTTGCCGATCTGTTTGGCCAGTTCCCGCGTGGGCGCAATCACCAGCCCTTGGATTTCCGCGACCTTGGGATTTACTTTCATCAGCAGTGGCAGGCCGAAGGCGGCAGTCTTGCCGGTGCCCGTCTGTGCCTGGGCGATGAGATCTCCGCCGTTTTCCAACAGGAATGGAATCGCCTGCTCCTGAATGTGGGTGGGATTCTGGATGCCGAGTTCGTTTAGGCCTGGGATGAGGTCCGCGCGAATCCCGAGTTCTTTGAAAGTTTTCAACGTCTTGTGTCTGGTAAAGTTTCCCGCCGGGGCAGGTGGAGGAAGCATGACTGCAGAAATGGGGGATGACGAGCTTATGATGAAGATGAGCGCTGTAGGGCTGTCCCTAGTCTTCGACCCCCGTCTCCTTGATAACGGCAGGTTTCAGGATCCGATGGAGAATCAGGCTGGTAACGATGATGCCACCTGCCACCAGCGGAGCGGTATGCATGCCGGGGATGGGGCTGGTGAGCGCTCCATGGATTCGGCTGACAATGAGGATAGCACAAACGAGGGAACCCATCACCGGGACAAACATGGGCACTTCAAAGCCGCCTTTTTCCTCACCTTTCCGCAGTTTCAGAATGATCAGTGCGATGTTCACCACTACGAATACCGTGAGCAGCAGCAGGGCGGTGGCTTCCGCGAGTTGCTTCACTCCTCCCGCGATAATGAGCATGGTGACGATGGTGAAAAGCATGAGGACGGCCAGGTGTGGGGTGCGGCGCACGGCGTGGACCTTACCCAGAAACGCGGGTAGCAGTTTTTGATTGGCCATGCCGTAGAGGAGGCGTGAACCCATCAGGTAATTGAGTAGCGCAGTATTCCCGATCGAGAAAATGGTAATGAAAAGGTAGACGTGATCGATTCCCCGGAACCATGGAGCGGCCCTTTTAGCCACTTCCATCAGAGGTGCTGGGCTGGCTGCAAGTTTCTGCCACGGCAGCACGGAGACGGCGGTAATCGCCACTGCCATGTAAATGATGGTGGCTGCGATCATGGCGCCGATGAGGCCGAAGGGGATGGAGCGGCGCGGATTTTTTACCTCCTCACTGACATTCAAGATGTCCTCGAAACCGATGAAGGAGAAAAACGTGAGGACTGCTCCTTGGAGGATGACGATGAAACTGATGCCTGCCAATCCAGTGCCTTGGGCCGTGGGCGGGACTTCCAGATAATCCACTCCACCCCAGTATTTGGCGCCGATGGCGATGATGAAGAACAGCCCAGCCACTTCCACCAGCGTGCAGACAAGATTCACCCACATGCTTTCCCGGATGCCCCGGTAGATGATGCCGCCGAGTGCCATGGCGCACAAAATGGCAAGGAGTTTGGACGGAATGCTCCAACCGAGAGCGATGAGGAGATTTTCCGCGATGGCCTGCAGCCCAGTGGCCATGCTGGTGAGACCGCTCATCATTACGGCGATGCCCACGGTGTAGCTCAACCAGTTTTTACGATAGGCTCTTTGGGTAACGTAGGCCGCACCTCCTGCCTTCGGGTAACGGCTGCCCACGCTCGCATAGGACAGGCCGGTGAGAATGGCGGCGATCATCGCTGCAATGAATGCCAGCCAGACGGCATTCCCCAGCACTCCGGCTGCCTTCCCGATCAGAACATACACGCCAGCTCCCAGCATGGACCCGAGCCCGTAAAAAAGAATCTGCCAAGGGCCGATGGTCTGGCTCAACTTCGAATCTCCAGAATGCATAAGGGAAGGTTCTAGCGTTTTGAAGGCCGGGGGCGGAACGAAAAAGGAACTGAAGGGGGGATTTTCCATTTCCGCCTTGTAGGTTCCCATGGGCGTTGTTTGCTTCGCGGACGTCATGGCTGCTCCCCAAAACATCATCGCGCTGGTCTACGATTATGATCAGACGCTCAGCCCGTGCTACATGCAGGATGATGTGCTTTTCCCTCACTTCGGCATTGATCCGGCGCAGTTCTGGAAACGCTGCAACAGCTTGGTAAACGATCAGAAATGGGATGGGGAACTGGCTTACATGAAGTGCCTGCTGGATTATCTGGGCATGGATAATGTGACGAACGCACAGCTCTCCACCTTGGGCGCGGGCCTTGGCTTTTTCCCGGGCCTGCCCGAGCTTTTCGATGATCTGCCGAAAACGGCGCTCCGTCCGGAGCACGAGGCTGCGGGGATCAAGGTGGAGCACTACATCATTTCCTCCGGCCTCAAGGCTCTGCTGGATGGCTCCCGTCTGAAGCCGCACGTGCGCGCCATGTTCGGCTGCGAATTCGGTGAAGACGCGGAAGGCCGCATCAGTTTCCCGAAACGGGTGATCTCCCACACGACCAAGACCCAATACCTTTTCCGCATCAACAAGGGGATGCTCAGCTACGATGAGGATGTAAATGACCACATGCCTCCCGAACAGCGGCCCATTCCCTTTGAGAACATGGTCTATGTGGGTGATGGGCCTACGGACGTGCCATGCTTCACCGTGATGAAGCACAATGGCGGCCAAGGCATCGCGGTTTACAATCCGCTGGATGCCACGAGGAAATCCTTCCGCAAGTGTTTCCAACTTTCCACCCATGCAGGCCGGGTGAAGCACATTGCTCCTGCGGATTATCGTGCCGGCTCACATCTCTGGCTGCTCCTCACGGAAATGGTGACGGAAATTGCGGATCGCATTTTACGCCGGGGCATCGAAGAACGGCAGAATGCAAAGGTGGCTGCTCCCACGTTTTAACGGTTAATCCAAAATCCGGCCGTTTCCTTTGAATTTTCGACTAGGAAAATCCGTTAATGGCCTGAAACTCTTCCTCACCCTGCCCATCAGGGATCACTGATTTTCATACTTTCTCCATGTCCGAAAAGACCCGCTTTCACTTCACTGGCATCTGTGGCACCGCCATGGGCGCAGTCGCCTCCGCCATGAAAAAACGTGGTTTCACCGTCACCGGATCGGATGCGAGTGTGTATCCTCCGATGTCGGACTTCCTGAGAGGCCAGGGCATCAGCATTGCGGAAGGCTACCGGGAGGAAAACATCCCGGCGGATACGGATGTGGTCATCATTGGGAATGCCATTTCACGGGGGAATCCTGAGGCGGAAGCCGCTCTCGACCGCAAGCTGCTCTATCATTCCCTGCCGGAAGTGATGAAGGAGTTCTTCCTGCGGGGGAAACGGAATTTCGTCGTCTCGGGCACCCACGGAAAAACGACCACATCCTCCATGCTGGCGTGGATTTTCCGTCATGCGGGGCGGGACCCGGGTTTCATGATCGGCGGGCTTCCGAAAAATCTCGGATGTGGCGGCCATTTCACCGATTCAGAATTCAACGTTCTGGAAGGTGATGAATACGATACCGCTTTCTTCGACAAGCGCTCAAAATTCCTTCACTACCTGCCCGAGTGTGTGGTGGTGAACAATATCGAGTTCGACCACGCGGATATCTATCATTCGCTGGATGAGATCAAGCTGACCTTCAAGCGCCTGCTCAATATCGTTCCGCGCAGTGGCATCGCCTTTGTAAATGGTGATGATCCCAACAGTCTGGATGTTTCCGCGAATGCACCATGTCCGGTGACTACCGTGGGTTTTGGTGAAAATTGTGACCTGCGGATCGAGAATATCAGCTACCAGCCGGAGTCCAGTTCCTTCACGCTGGGCGGAGTGCCTTACCGCATTCCCATGACCGGAGAGTTTAATGTTAGAAATGCGGCCATGGCAGCGGCCTCCGCAGATTTCGCCGGTCTCGCTCCGGAAGAGATCCGCCAGGCTCTAGAGGAATTCGGCGGTGTGGCCCGCCGTCAGGAAGTGCGGGGCACCGTGAATGGTATCAAGGTGATCGATGACTTTGCCCACCATCCTACGGCCATTGGCCTGGCGGTGAAGAGCTTGCGCCAAGCTCATCCTGGATCACGCATGTGGGTACTTTTCGAACCACGGTCCAATACGACGAGACGCGCGGTTTTCCAAACGGAGCTTGCTGAAGCACTCGCTTCCGCGGATTTCTCCATTGTGGCTGCGATTCCTGATCTTCATAAGATCCCGGAAAATGATCGCCTCGATCCGGTGCGACTTTCTGCTGATATCGCCCGCATGGGTGGCCAGGGGTGGTATCTGGAAAACAACGATGCCATCATTGCGAAAGTGAAGGAGTTCGCCAAGCCGGGCGACGTGATCGCCGTTTTATCCAATGGCGGTTTTGGCGGCATCCACCAAAAATTGCTCACCGCGCTGGCCGAGTGATGCGGTCATGAGGAAAAGGAAAGGCGGCCTTTCGGTCCGCCGGATTTCTATCATGCTTGGGCGGTTTCCCACACTCTGGCCCTGAGGGCTTCTGCAGCGGCACGGGCCTCTGCTTCCTTTTTGCTTTTCCCTTTACCAGTGGCGAGAACGAGATCCCGCCATGAGACTTCGGACTGGAAGACGCGGCGGTGATCCGGGCCGCTCTCGCTGACGATGCGGTAAACAGGCGCCTGAGGGTGAATGGCTTGCAGACACTCCTGAAGCTCGCCTTTCGGGTTCCTTTCCTCCGGGCTGTCCACCATGCTGCCGATCTCTGCCTGGAACAGACGGAGAACCAACTCGCGTGCCGGCACAGGCCCCGCATCCAGATAAACAGCGCCGATCAGGGATTCAAAGGCATCCGCCAGCGTGGAAAGACGCCGACGGCCTCCCGTGGCTTCCTCGCCTTTTCCAAGCAGCACATAATCACCCAGATGGATGGCCATGGCGAAACGGGCCAGTGCGCGGCGGGAGACCACCCGGGAGCGGAGCTTGGTAAGATGTCCTTCCGGAAAATTCGGGAACATTTTGTAGAGTTCCTCAGTAACGATCAACTGAAGGACAGCATCGCCGAGAAATTCCAGCCGTTGATTGTCGAAATGAGGTTTCTGGGACTCATACGCGAGACTCGGATGGGTCAGAGCCTCCGCCAGCAACAGCGAATTACGGAATTTGTAATGGATCCGGCTCTCGAGCGGCTGCATCTGTGCGACAATGGGGGTTCCCTTCCTTCTATCTGAACGGTTTATCGAATTCGATAAGAAAGATGGGGTGATCGACGGGACTCGAACCCGCGACAACCGGAATCACAATCCGGGGCTCTACCAACTGAGCTACGACCACCATTTGTTTGGCGGGCGGGAGGGTTAAGCGATGGATGCGCGTTTGGGAAGAGAAAAATACCTCTATCTTCAGATCTTTTTCGCGACCCCGTGTGATGGTCGTTTCCATGCTTGGCAGGAAGGTGGCGGAAGGCATTCTACGGCTGAAATTTTCTCCCCTGTTTGCCATGAAGAAATCCTATCCGCGATTGATTCCGCTTCTGGTGATCGTCCTGCTTTGTGGCTGCGGCGCTCCCCAGCCGCCGAAGTGCACCAGCGTCCCGCGTGCCTCCCGGATTCCAGCTCACACCTTGGAGGAATCCGCACGACAGGCATGGAATGTTCTCAGGAATCCGGTTAAGAAGGATCAATGGCCTGCCGCACGTGCCAGCTACAATGATGCCGTGGCCAAGCTTTTTGATCAGCTCCGTTGCGGTGGCACGGACTGGAATGCCCGCGCGGTGTCTCTCGGCACTGTCATCGCCAATCCGAATGATCCCCGTGAAGTGAAGCTGGAAGCTCTGGAAGTGCTTTTCCCGGCCTCCGAGGTGAATACGAAATCCCTGGTGCGCCACAATGTGACCGAAGGCATCGGCGTGCCGGTGGTGGGGTGGAAGCAAACCAGCGCCCTGGGGCAGAAGCGCCCAAGTTATTACCTCCCCTCGGGCCTGCCTTACAATGTGACCGTCACGCTTTCCTTCGGCGAAAAGCAGCCAGTGTGGAATTTCACCAAGCGCTGGCTCTACGACGATATCAAGGTGGGTGGCGTGACGCATCCATTGGCGGCGGACTGGACGGCGGCAAATGCCTTCTACTGGCAAATGTGCCAGCTCGACGATCTGACCATCCAAAACGTCCTGATGCCGGAGCGCTACATGGAGGAGACCGGGCTGTATTTCCTTCAGCCGTATGATCCCAACAAGATCCCGATTGTAATGGTCCATGGGCTGAAATCCAGCCCGGACGCTTTCAAATACATCATCAATGATCTGGCTCCCGAGCCATGGTTTCGGAAAAACTATCAGATCTGGCTCTTCAATTATCCCACTGGCACGCCCTGGCTCTACAACAGCATGAAGTTCCGGGAAATGATGGGTTCCGCCCTCCACTACGCCCGCTCCAAGGGTGGTGGGGCGAAGTTGAATGAAATGGTGATTGTCAGCCACTCCATGGGCGGCCTGATCGCGCGCTCCAGTGTCACCGATCCGAAAAACAAAATCTATGACGCGCACTTTGAAGCCCTGTTTGAGAACCTGAAGGTGAAGCCGAAGACCCGTGAGCTGATTCAGAAAACGATGTTTTACAAGCCGCTCACCGAGCCGAAGCGCTTGGTGTTCATGGCGGTGCCGCATCGTGGCAGCCCGGTGGCGAATCTCCGGCCTTCACTGATTCTGGCAAACCTCATCCGTTTGCCAAAACTCCTCACGGTGGAGATGGTGGATGCCGCTCTTCACAGTGGCAGTGGGGATCCCAAGGAAACGAAGAAAGTGGGGATTCCCACCTCCATTACCAGCCTCTCTCCGAAAAGCCGGAGCATCGTAGGCCTGAACAAACTGCCCCTGCCCTCCACCATCACTTTCCACTCCATCATCGGGGATCGGGGCAAGCCGGGTGATTTGCTGAAAAGCAGTGATGGAATCGTCCCATACTGGTCTTCCCATATCACTCCTGTTGCATCTGAGAAAATCGTCCCTTATCACCATGGCGTCACCGACTGCCCTGAGACGGCCGAGGAACTCAAGCGCATCCTGAAGCTCCATCTCCAATCCCTTTCCGCACACTGATCCATGTCACCTGAAGAACAGCTCAAGCAACTCACTGCCGGCACCGCAAAGGTCCTTTCCGAAAAGGAACTCCTCGAAAAACTTCGTCTTGGCCGCCCGCTGCGTATCAAGCTGGGTGTGGACCCTACCGCTCCAGACATTCACCTGGGGCACACGGTGGCACTGGAAAAGCTGCGTCAGTTTCAGTTGCTGGGTCACCAGGCCGTGCTGTTGATCGGAGATTTCACCGCTACCGTGGGCGATCCGACCGGCCGCTCCTCCACCCGTCCATCGCTCACGCGTGATGAGGTGCTTTCCAATGCCGCCACCTACACGGATCAGGCGTTCAAGATTCTCGATAAGTCGAAAACCGAAATCGTTTACAATGGCGATTGGTTCCGGAAGATGACCTATGAGGAAATTTTGAAGCTGAATGCCCGCGTGACCCTGCAGCAGATGCTTCAGCGGGAAGACTTCCGCACCCGCATCGAGGCTGGGCAGGAAGTGCGCCTCCATGAGTTGCAATACCCGATCATGCAGGGCTGGGACTCCGTGGAAATCCGCGCCGATGTGGAAATCGGCGGCACGGATCAACTTTTCAACATCCTCGTCGGTCGTGATCTCCAGAAAGAGGAAGGCCAGCCGCAACAGGTCGTGATGGTCATGCCACTGCTGGAAGGCCTGGACGGTGTGAAAAAAATGTCGAAATCCTACGGCAACTACGTGGGTGTTTCCGAGCCTGCTCAGGAAATGTTCGGAAAGTTGATGAGCGTGAGTGACGAGTTGATGGACCGCTACTACCTCCTTTTGCTTGGCGAAACCCGCGACCCGAATGGCCACCCGATGGAAGCCAAGAAGGCCCTCGCGGAAAAAATCACCTCCCGCTATCACAGCGAGGAAGCTGGGCTAGCAGCACGTGCCGATTGGGATACCCGTTTTTCCAAAAAAGATCTGGCAGCTGCCGATCTTCCAGAGCTTTCACTCGGTGATCTTCCTGCAGATCTGAACGTGCTTTCCCTAACGGCTCACGCATTCAAGGCCGCCTTCCAATTGGAGAAATCCAATGGCGAACTGAGAAAGCAATTCATCACCAGCGGCTCTGTGCAGCTCAACGGCGAGAAGCTGACCGATCCCGCATCCGCAGTGGCTCCGGTAGCAGGAGACATCCTCAAACTGTCCAAGAAGCACGCGGTGAGGTTTGTCTAACAAGGGGTGGCGGTCTCTGAACCGCCTTCATTCAATTTGAAAGCGAATGCTCTGCATTCGGAAGTTTTTAGATTAGGGCGATTCGGAGATCGCCCCTCCTTGTTTACTTCGAAGCTGCACGGCGGAGGCGATCCATGATCGCCACGCCAAGGCCGGTTTCACTGACTGGTTCGGCAATGATGGCGTCCAGTCCCGCTTCATCAAGCTGACGCATGACGAAAAACAAGCGGATGGCGGCTTCAGCCAGCTTGCCACTGCCAGGGCTGAGAGATTCCACCAGCTCCCAATCATAAAGATCGGCATAGGGGCTATCGTCTTCGCCCTTGTAAGAGAGCAGGCCGTATTTTTTGTCCGGCTCCGGTTGGAAGTCCTCCGGGTTTTCCAGCAGGATGAGCGGAGTCCGGGGTGCATAGTGGCTTGCCAGTTGACCAGGGGCCAGTGGCGCGGTTTCGCTGTTGGCGGCAAGGAGTGGCTTTTCGATTTTTCCGAATGCCTGGAGCTGTTCCTTGGTAACCGGGCCTGCGCGATGGAGGCGGAAGATCGGCTTCTTGCCTTCGCGTGGCTCGATGGAAATGATGGTGCTCTCCAGTCCTTCACTGCATGCGCCCCCATCGACGATAAGCGGGATGCGGCCATCCAGTTCCTTGAATACGGCACTGGCAGAGGTCGGGGAGATGCGGCCGAAACGGTTGGCACTGGGTGCTGCAATGGGCTTGCCCAATTCCTTGCCGATGGCGCGGAAAATCGGATGGCCGCTTTGGCGGACGGCTACCGTAGGCAGGCCACTGGTAACTAGATCCGGCACGTCCGGGTGCTTGGGCAGGATGATGGTGAGCGGCCCCGGCCAGAATTCCGCCGTCAGTTTGTTCACTACCTCGCTGATCTCGTCCGGCACGATGGCGACATTTTTCAAATCTCCGCGATTGGAAATATGGACAATGAGTGGATCGAAGGATGGGCGTTCCTTGGCGGCGAAGACTTTTGCCACTGCTTCCGGGTTGAAGGCATCCGCCGCCAGCCCGTAAACGGTTTCAGTCGGAAGGGCTACGATTTCACCAGCCTGCAGCAGAGAGCAGGCCTCGCGCACGGCTTCCTTCAGTTCGTCATCTGCAGCGTAAACAATTCGGGTCTCGGACACGCAAGGGTTGTGCCAGAGCTTGGGGGCGCTGGCCAATCCAGAAATTTCTACATCGTTTTTCAGGAAAGTGAGGCCATCCACGCCCGCCAGCCACCGTGGGAGGTGATTTCCGTGGCTCCGATGGTCGCCCATGGCTCGGCGATGAAGCCCGGCACCTGCTCGCCACTGGCCAGGGTGACCTTGCCGATTCCCAGAGGCCCCGGAATTTTTGAAACGAAATCTCCAAACTCGGCGGGCTCCAGTTCCCACACTTCCACGGCAATGGCAGCTCCGTTTTCCTCATCGTAAATCATCGCTGGCCGGGGAGGGATGCTGCCACTGGCAGGCATGGCATAGAGGCGGTAGCTCGGGACGGAGGTGGTGCGTTCCCGCAGGGTGGCTCCGCGATCTGCGAGCTGCCAATGGAGGGCGAGTCCTTCCAGGTGAGCGCCACAGACCGCGACCGGAATGGTGGTTTTTTGAAGGGGAATCGCTTCGCCTCCCGTGAATCGCGCGCCGAAGGAAAGCAGCGCCTGATCCCACCCGGCCGGAGCGGCGAGAGTGATGCCCCATGGTGCTCTGCCCGATCTGGCCCGCCCGGCTGGCAGCGCTACGGCGGAGAGATCCAGCAGGTTCATGAAATTCGTGTAACGCCCCAGCACGGAATTCGTGGCGATGGGGTCTGCCAGGTTTTCCTCCACGGTGTAGAGGCGTGGCGTGGTGGGCAGCAGCAGCACGTCGATGGTATGCCACATGTTTTCCGCCTGCCGGAGATATTCCCGCATCTTGTATTGGGCCTTAAAGGTGGCGGTCGCGTTCCAGCCCTGGGAGGATTCCAGAACGGTCCGCGTGACAGGGAAGACAGCCTCCGGATTTTTTTCCACGAAGTCTCCCACCGCTGCCCATCGTTCCGCCACCCATGGTCCTTCGTAAAGAAGCCGAGCGGCATCGGTGAAGGGTGTTAGGTCGATTTCCACCGGCGTGCCACCCAGCGCTTTCATTTTCTCGACCGCTTGCGAGTAGAGGATGGGCGTGTCCGGATCTCCCGAGAAATCGAGTTCCTTGGGTACGCCGAAGTGGAAGCTGGCACCCAGAGCTCCGGTCTGCCCCAGTTTGCGCGAAAAGGCATCCTGTGGATCGAACTTCGACACCACCCTCGCGATGAGCGCCGCATCCGCAACGGTGTTTGCAAACACGGAAATACAATCCAGCGAGCGGCATGCGGGAACGAGGCCGCGATTGCTCAGCAGTCCGCGTGTGGGCTTCCAGCCGATCAGTTCCTGAAACGCTGCAGGCACCCGGCCGGAGCCAGCGGTGTCCGTGCCTAACGAAAATGCGCACAGTCCCGCCGCCACCGCAGAGGCACTACCGGAACTGGAGCCGCCCGGTAGTAGGTCCGGATCGAAAACATTGCGCGGCACCCCATACGGAGAGCGGGTGCCTACCAGTCCCGTGGCAAATTGGTCGAGATTCACTTTTCCAAGAGGGATGGCCCCGGCCTCACGCAGCAGGCGGACCACCTCCGCATCGGTAGTGGGTAGATAGGAAAATTCCGGGCAGGCAGCCGTCGTCGGCCAGCCGCCTACGTCGATATTGTCCTTCACGACGAAGGGAATGCCCCACAGTGGAAGATCCTTCGCCATATCCTCGATTGAGGCTGCCAGAGAAAGCAGCTCTTCTTTTTCCGGAAGGTGGATAAAGAGCGCCGGATCATTCCAGTCGTGAATCCCCTGCCAGATTTCCGAGATGAGTTGGGTGGGTGTTTCTCCGTTTGCGTAGCGTTGTTTCAGTTCGCTGAGGGTCATGACTGGATGGCTTTTACGATCACGAGGGCTTGTCCGGCTTTTACGCTGGCCCCTTCCGCGACGAGGATTTCGATAATTTCGATTTCCTCGTCCGCTTCCATCGGCACTTCCATTTTCATGGCTTCCAGCACCAGCACGGTGCCGGATGATGCAAGCCGCGTGCCTTTCGCCGCATCGATTTTCCAGATGCTGCCAGTCACCGGGCTATCCAGTGTGTAGCAGCCTTCGGGAACGGTGATGGTTTCCTCCTCCTTCACTTCCGCCGCCGGAGTATCCATGGAAAGTCCTGCCTCTTCCCAGCGGCGGCGTTCTTCCTGAAAGGATGCCTGCTGCGTATGACGGAAGGCGGAAATCTCCGTGGCGTGCTCTGCCAGAAATGCTTCGTATTCAGCGAAGCGGAAGGTCTTTTCCTCAATCTCCAGCTTGTGGCGGCCCAATGGCACATCGTCCCGCAGGCGCAGCAGTTCCTCCGGGCTGACCGGATAGAAACGAAGCTGGTCGAAAAACCGCAGCAGCCACGGTTGTTGAAAGTCCTCCGTTTTCCGCCAGCGGTTCCACACGGGAATGGTCCGCCCTGTGAACTGATAGCCACCGGGGCCCTCCATGCCGTAGATGCAAAGATAAGCCCCGCCGATGCCCACGGCATTTTCCGGCGTCCAGGTGCGGGCTGGATTGTATTTGGTCGTTACCATCCGGTGGCGCGGGTCCAGTGGTGTGGCCACCGGTGCGCCCAGATAGACATCCCCCAGACCCATGACCAGATAGGAAGCATCGAAGAAGATTTTATATACGTCTGCGATGGATGAGAGGCCATTGATCCGGCGGATGAATTCCAGATTGCTGGGGCACCATGGCGCATCCGGACGTACGCTCTGCATGTAGCGGCGGATGGCTTCCTTCGTGCTCGGATCATCCCAGCTCAGCGGTAGGTGAACGATGCGGGTGGGAACCTCGATCTGATCCAGCGGGGGAAGTGATAGAATTCCCTCGCGGATTTTTCCCCACAGATCACTACGGCTGATGAGCGATGGATCGAAGTGAATCTGCAGCGAGCGGATGCCCGGAGTAAGATCGATGATGCCGAAAACCTGCTGCTCCTTCAGCCACTCGTAAACGACGTGGACCTTGAAGCGCAGTTTCAGATCCAGATGGTGCGGGCCGAATTCGATCAACAGGTAGCGGTCGCCCGCACGGCGGACCACGATGGCGTCATCGCCCTCGCCGAATGAATCGATGAAGCAGGAACCGCGTGAGGATTCCGCAGGATCACTGAGCATTTGGATTTTTCCTGCCAGAAAATCGGAAACCTCCTGTTGGCGTGCAGCCGCCCATGTTTCATCCACGGGAATGAAGGTGATGCGGTCGCCGGGACGGAGTTGGCCGAGTTTCCACAACTCTGCATCCACCACCACCACCGGACAAACGAAGCCACCCAGACTGGGTCCATCCGGCCCGAGGATGACGGGCATGTCTCCGGTGAAGTCCACCGCACCGATGGCGTAGGCATTGTCATGAAGATTGGACGGGTGAAGCCCTGCCTCGCCCCCGTCCGTGCGCGCCCACTTCGGCTTCGGCCCTATCAGACGCACCCCTGTCCTGGCGGAGTTGTAGTGCACCTCCCAACTGGTGGCGAAAAAAGTATCGATGTCTTCATCGAGGAAGAAATCCGGGGAACCGTGTGGCCCATATAGCACGCCGATCTTCCACTCGTGAGAAATAAGAGGGCGGGACATTCCTGTCCTGTCTTCTTGGGGGAAGGATAATGGGACAGGAATGTCCCATCCTTTTACTTCCTTGATTCCCAGCACATCACCGGGAAGCAGGGCACGGCCGAATGGCCCGCCGAATTTTCCAAGGGTGAAAGTGGAAGCGCTGCCAAGATATTCCGGAGAATCGATTCCGCCAGCCACTGCCAGATAAACACGGGCACCGGCGCCCTCGATGCGGCCGATTTTCACGACATCCCCCGCTGCGATGCTCAGGGCCTGCTGTATCGCCACAGCCTCACCATTTTTCAGAAGGAGGGTGGAGGCTCCGACGATGGCGATCGTGGTGGGACTGTTGAAACGGAGCGTCGGCCCTGTCATGGTGATTTCCAGGCCGGGGAGGCCTTCCGCATTGCCTACCAGAATATTGGCCAGGCGGAGGGACAGGGAATCAAATGGTCCACAAGGCGGCACTCCGACTTCCCAATAGCCGATGCGTCCCGGCCAATCCTGCACGGTGGTCATGGTGCCAGAAGAAATCACATCAAAGGTAGTGGGCTGATAGGAAAAGCCCGCCATGTCCCGCATTGCCACGCCGCCAACCAAGTACGGCTGCCATCGTACGATTCCGCGGAGGTAGCGCAGGTTGGTCTCGATGCCGGAGATCCTGGTTTCATCCAGAGCTTTCTCCAGTTTCGCCACAGCAGTGGAGCGATTTTCAGCGAGAACCATCACCTTCACCAGCAGGGGATCATAATAAGGACTCACTTCCGTGCCGGGAGTGATCCATCCATCACAGCGCGTCCATTCCGGAAAGGATGCTTCAGTTAGGAGTCCGCTGCTGGGGCGGAAATTGTGATTCGGATCTTCCGCATAGACGCGGGCCTGAATTGCACAGCCTACCGGCTGGGGAGCAGAGGCAGGCATTTGCCATGTGTCATCCAGAGCGAGGCGGACCATCCACTCCACCAGATCAATGCCGGTGACCAGTTCCGTCACGCCGTGCTCCACCTGGAGGCGGGTGTTCACTTCCAGGAAGAAGAAATCTCCGCGATCCGCATCGTAAATGAATTCCACGGTGCCTGCGGAGCGGTAGTTCACGCTTTCTCCCAGCTTCACCGCAGCAGCATGCAGCGCATGGCGGGTCTCATCCGTCAGGCCGGGGGCCGGGGTTTCTTCGAAGACTTTCTGGTTCCGCCGTTGCACCGAGCAATCGCGTTCACCCAGAGCCAGCACCTTGCCTGCTCCGTCGCCGAAAATCTGCACTTCCACATGGCGGCCACGCTCGATGAACCGCTCGATGAACACACTGCCAGAGCCGAAGCTTCGCTCGCTGAGGCGGACGACGCTCTCGAATTCACGCCGCAATTCCGCATCATCGCGGCACACTTTCATGCCGATGCCGCCACCACCCGCCGTGCTTTTCAACATGACCGGGTAGCCGATGTCCTGCGCCGCAATGACGGCTGCTTCCGCATTTTCCAGAAGATCCGTTCCCGGGACCAAAGGCACACCTGCCTTGCCAGCCAAACGGCGGGCCTCATGCTTCAGCCCGAATGCAATGATCTGCTCGGGTGTAGGGCCCATCCATTTCACGCTTGCGTCCTCGCACATCCGTGCGAAGTCCGTGTTTTCGCTCAGCAAACCATAGCCGGGAAAAACGGCATTTGCTCCGGAGGATTGCGCGATCTCCAGCAGCTTTTCTTTCAGCAGGTAGCTTTCCGAGACGGGTCCTGGCCCCAGATGATGCGCCTCATCCGCATGATCGACATGGGGAGCGGCCAGATCCGCATCCGAATAAACGGCGATGCTCTGGTAGCCGAGTTTCTTGAAAGTGCGGATCGCGCGGTCAGCGATTTCACCTCTGTTAGCGATGAGAATTTTCATAACTGGAGCGCGGAATTCATTCCGCTTGGCTTCGAAAAAAATGATCTGACAGGTTTGTCTTGCTTGGGAAAAATGGCTTGGCAATGGGGGCGGAATTCATTCCGCGCTCTTGGTTTTTTAGAAAATCAGAACTTCAACAGGTGTGGGATTCCATCCGTTGCAGGGATTGTTTAGCTGTGGGCAATTCGAGATGAGACAGACCACATCCATCTCCGCCCGCATTTCCACATATCGTCCGGGTGCTGAAATGCCATCTGCGAAACTGAGCTGACCATCCGGAGTGACGGGGACGTTCATGAAAAAGTTGATATTGCAAGCGAGATCGCGCTTCGTCAGTTCCACATTCCATTCCTGCGCACCCCGGATGAAACTGTCCCGGCATGCATGCATGCATTCCTTGTCATGGGCGTAGCGCATGGTGTTGCTTTCGCGAGAACACGCACCGCCGAGGGTGTCGTGCCGCCCACAGGTGTCTGCGGTAATTGTTAGGAGGGCGTTGCCTTCAGTGCTCATCAGCTTGGTGCCCGTGGTGAGGTAAAGGGCGGCCTGCTCCTGGATGGTGCGGTCCGCGCTGTAGCGTTCCGTAGGATCAGCGGCGCTGAAAAACAGAGTGTCGGCTGCCTGGTTTCCTTCCAGATCGAGGATGCGAAGCGTCTGACCCTTCTTGATTTCATGAACCCACCAGTCGCCCGCAGGGATCACTTCCCGGTAGATGGCGGCTTCAGCTTGGAGAATGCTTTCAGTCATGGTGGTTAGAAACGAAGGGAGTGATAGGTTTCATTGTTTTCCCACGCGCGCTGGTTTTCAGGGCGGATGGCCAGTGAGGCATCGTCCAGTGCAGGGCCATCACCGGAGAAAATCTCCAGCTTCACATGGCGATGTTTGTACTCTTTTTCCGGATCCAGCGGATGCTGGCAGGTATTGAGAACCACCAGCGTATCCATTTCGAAACGCAGCTCGATGGAATCACCCGGTTTGGAATTTCCGGGGATGAAGGAGAGTGCTCCATGGTCGTCAGAGACCACCTTGCTGAAAAAATTCAAATTGGGAACGAGGTCCTTTTTCCCCAGTCCCCACTTTGCGAGTTCGATGAGGAAACAATCGCGGCCATTGCGGTACCAATCGTTGCGCGCCTGCTGATAGTTGTGCTCACCATACTTTGCCAGCACGCGTGCCGCATCCGAATGGCCGCAGACGGTATCATGCCAGCCCACGGTGTCAGCAGTGATGGAGGCGAGCAGTCTGCCCATGTCCGAGTGCAGGCAATAGGGCGCACGCAGATAGAAAATGTGCTGCCCCTTCAGCGTGTCCGGCATGTTGTAGCGTTCATGACGTTCCAGCGCATTGTAGAGGAGGACACTCACGTTTGAGCCGCCATCCAGATCGGTCAGGCGCAGGCGTTTTCCACGTGAGATCACGCCGGACCACATCCCGGCGCCATGGAGCGTTTTTTCAAAGGGCAGAGGCATAGTGAATGATTAGGGAAGAGGTGTGGCGGCACCCTTGCGTGCCGCATGAAGGGGAGGGAGCAGATGCGGAGTGAGCGTGAGATGCGTGCTCTTCACTCCCTTGCAGGTCACCAGCTCATTGGCGATCTGACGCAGCGTTTTGGCAGGTCCCTGCATGAGCAGGACTTCCAGCACATGGTCGTCCTCCAGCAGTACATGCTGGGAGGAAATGACCTCGCTCAGGTGTTCGCGGCATACGCGGGAAAGATCGCGCAGCAGGGAGCTTTTCGATTCATCGTAAATCAGGGTAAGCGTTCCGGCCATGATCTGACTGCCGATTTTTCCTAGATGCTCGGCTGCCTGCTGGTGAATCATCTCAGAGATTGCCTGGGAACGACTGTCGAATCCGCGTTCGGTTACCAGTCGATCAAGTGCCTGAAAGGTGTTCTCCGCCATTGAGATGGTCACCCTTCTCAAGCTTTCCGTTGGTTCGTCCTTGGCCATGCGTTTTCTCATAGCAATCGTGAATCAAAGTGTGAAGAAAAATTAAAAAGTTCATACTGAGCGGCCTTTTTCCAAACCCTCCAGTATATCAGTTACAACACATCCGGATCGGAGACTGCCATGCGAAGAACTGGAAAATGCTCCTTTTCGGGTGTCCCGGGTGGATGAATCAGGTGTTCGATGTGCTTGCGTGTCGCCATGAACATCGGGTCCGCCACCTGGGTGAAAGTGCGCGGCCGCGGCACAGCCACCTCCACGATTTCATTCACCCGGCCTGGATTGGCATCCAGCACCAGAATCCTGTCTGATAGAAAGACTGCTTCGTCCAGATCGTGGGTGATGAAGACGATGGTGATGTCCACGTTTTTCCAGATCTCCAGCAGGTAGGCCTGCATGTTGGAACGCGTCTGTGCATCGAGTGCGCCGAATGGCTCGTCCATGAAGAGGACACGCGGTTGATTGGCAAGGGCGCGGGCAATGGCCACACGTTGTTTCATGCCGCCGGAAAGCTGATGCGGGTAGGAGTTTTCAAACTTGGTGAGACCTACCAGTTCGATCCATTCACGCGCTTCGGACTCTGCGAAAATCATCGGCATGCCTGCCACCTTCGGGCCGAACATCACATTCTGTTTCACCGTCAGCCATGGGAACAAAGTGTAGCCTTGAAAGACCATTCCCCGATCCGGCCCCGGCCCGGATGTAGGCTCGTCATACACGCGCAGCTCTCCTTCTGTGGGAGTTTCCAATCCGGCCAGAATACGGACGAGGGTGGATTTTCCACAACCGGATGGCCCGATCACCGACATCAGTTCGCGTTTGTGAACATCGAAACTCACGTTATTGAGCGCGGTGATGGTCCCCTTCGGTGTTTCGAAGCGCTTGGTTAGCCCGCGTACGCTGAGGGCCACCGTGCGTTCCTTGAGCCGCGCGAAGCGAGCAGCCACTTCGGCATCCTGGCGGAGATATTCGGGAATGTCGGTAGCGATCATGGCAGGTCGGATGGAGCGTTGATGCGGCGGGTGTAGTTGATGAGATTCCGCACCGGCCAAACCACTGCATTCGAGAGAGCGCGGGAGAAGGAGCCGGAGGTGCCAGCCCATGGGAAAAACACGCCGTGGAAGAAAGCGAGGATCTGGTCCGTTACGAAACCGGTGATGCCTATCAGAATGATGACGGGAAACACGCGGTCGAAATTCCGGAATGTCCCCTGGGTGTCCAGAAAACCTGTTAGTCCGCTCTTTACGCCTATGAGTTCGGCGATGACCAGCCAGGTCCACGCCCAACCCAAGAGGATACGCAGATCATTGTAGAGATTGGGCAGAATACCCGGCAGCACCACATGGGTGATCATCTGGCGTGGCTTCGCACCCAGTGTTTGCGCCGCTTCCAGCAGAGCGGGGTCCAAGAGGCGGGTAGTCTTGGAAACAATCAGGATCATCTGGAATACCGTCCCCAGAAACACCATCGCCACCTTTGGCGCATCATGGGCGGAAAGCACCGCCACCAGCAGGGTGCTGAAGGTGGGGGCCGGCATGTAGCGGAAAAAATCGACGAAAGGCTCCACGAGCCGGGAGAAAAAATCATAAACCCCGCCCAGAATCCCAAGGGGTACTCCGATGGCACAAGACCAAATGAATCCCAGCAGGATGATCCGGATGGAATGTTGATACCGCTCACCCATGGTCGGATTTTCTCCTACGCGTGGTGCTTGGAAATCCCGCCAACCGGCCTGGAGCACTTCATGAGGAGGCGGCAGATAGACCGGATTGGATGGAATCCCTTGTGGTACGAGTTTTAACAGAAGTTGATCCGGCAGCTTCGCGTTTTCAAAGACAGGGGAGTTGGCGGAAAGGATGCTCCAGTTCGCTTTGGCGATGGCGATGTTTTCGGGAGAGAGTGCGGGAGTGGTGGCGGTTTTTCTGCCGGTGGCCAGATCGCCCCATAGTTGATAGAGCAATGCATCGTTTTGTTCCTCGCCACGGGGCAGCCAGCCATTGTCGATAGCTACTGGGGCGAGTTGGCGAAGCAGCAGACGGTTGGCGCGTTTCGCACCAGGAATGGAGGTATTCGCTGCACGGTCGGCCAGTGTTTCCTGATTGTCCTGCCGGACTGCCTCCACATATTGAGGGAAATATTCACGACTCAGCCGATTCCCGGCAGTGAACACGCCGCTGATGCGCTCCGTGTTCGCTGCCAGGGTGAGCTTGATGTCGGGATGCCAGACGAATGGCACATAGGAAACCAGGCACCACAGCCCGATAGGCGCCAGGAATGAGAGGGTCGTAAGAAGCGCTTTGCGGGAGCCAGGCAATTCCCGACGAACCACAAACCAGCCTTTGAGAAAATTCGGGCAGGGCATGAAATGAGGAGGGTAGGGAGTGCTGAAGCGACGAATGGATTACTTCGCCGGGGCCAGTGCCTTGGTGAGCGATGGATCGAGATATTTCTCCGGATCCTGACTGGCCTTGTAGACCTCACACTTGAGATTGAAGGCATCCACATTCCTGGTGGATCCATAGACGGAGGTGAGACCATCGCCTTTTTCCCAGGTCTTAAGCGCTTCCTCGTAGCTGAGAATGTGCGTCCCTTTAAGAAATGGCTCGTATTCCTCCGGCTTGAGATTCACGCGGCCAGAGAGGATCTTGAGAGCATCATCCAGATTGTTTTCATCCTTCATGTAGGCGGCGATCCGATACCAGACCTTCACGACCTTGGCCCATTCCGCCTTGTTTTTCTGAAGGCTTTCCGGAGATACATACAGGAGATCGTAAATGATGCCGGGAGCGTCTGCAGAGGTGAAGAGCGGCTTGGAGCCTGGCAGGGCTTTCAGCGCCTGGCCGGAATTCGGCTGCCATGCGCCGATGGCGTCCACCGCCTTGGAGGCAAGCACCTGCGGGGTTTCTCCCGTAGGCGTGTTGACGATGGTGACGTCTTCAGGCTTCAGGCCGTTTTTTTCCAGTCCGGTGAGCAGTAGAAGGTGCTCCACAAAGCCCTCCTCAATGCCGACTTTCTTGCCCTTCAAGTCCTTGATGGAGGAAATGCCCGGCGCGGCCACGATCATGTCGTTACCATTCGAGTAGTCATTGATGAGAATACCCACGGAAGGTTTTCCGGTAGCGCCCGTCACCAGAGCGTCGCCATTGGTCATGCAGACGGCATCCACTTTTCCCGCCACATACGCATCCATGGAGGGGACATAATCAAACCACTGGAATTCCACATCCAGGCCTTCTTCCTTGAACCAGCCCTTTTGAACGCCGATCTCCCATGCGATCCAACCCGGCCAATCCGAGTAGGCGATTTTAAGTGGCTTAGCCTGAATGCTGCCACACAAAGTGAGCAGGCCCAAGGCGATGGTTCCGAGACAGGTGGATAGTTTCATGACGTTGGATGGAGCGGTTGCAGTTTCTTTTTTAGTATGATGAATGACGCATAATTTCATACTCGTTTAAGCAAGGATCATACCAAGATCTTCAGCGAAGGATGATTCCCTGAACACCCACGGAGGGAGACGTTTGCAAACCGAACGGATTTTCCTATTCCTCCTGCCCCCATGGAGGGGTTACCTTGCAGCATGAACGAATCAGAAACCCCACCGAAGAACATCGTTCTCATCGGTTTCATGGGTAGTGGGAAATCCACCGTGGGCAGGGAACTGCACCATCGGCTGGGCTACCCGCTGGTAGACATGGATCATGTGATCGAACAACGTGCCGGGAAGCCAGTCACTGCCATCTTCGCGGAAGAGGGGGAGACGAAGTTCCGGGAAATGGAAACATCCCTGCTGGAGGAACTGTCTGATCCCGCTGCACCACGCCGGATCATTTCCACCGGCGGCGGAGTGATAGGCGCGGAGAAAAACCGACAGCTGCTCCGGCATCTAGGTTACGTTGTCTGGCTTCACGCTCCAGTGGATGTCATTCTGGAGCGCACCAGCCGTAACCGGGATAGGCCCTTGCTTCATACAGAAAATCCAGCTGAGCGTATCGCCTCGCTCATGGCTGTCCGGGATCCACTCTATCAGGAAGCGGCCCATCTCAAGGTGGATACTGCAGATTTGGATGGGGCGGAACTGGCTACCGGCATTTTGGAAAGCGCGCGCTACTATTTCACCCAGCATTGAATGAGGGAGGAACAGATAAAGGCCTGGGCTGCTGAGATCGGTTTTGATGATTGCCGCATCGCCCAAGCAAAGGAGGCGACCCATGCCGATCTTTTCCGGGATTGGATCGCGGAGGGGAAGCATGGCGACATGGCATGGTTGGAGAAGACGCCGGAGCGCCGGTGTGATCCACGGGAAGTGTTGCCGGGTTGCCAATCCATCATCTGTCTTGCCCTGAACTACTATCCAGGGCGTAGCCCGTTTCCAGAAGATCATCCCGGCGGCTACCGCATCGCCCGTTATGCGTGGAATCATGATTACCACGATCTGATTTGGGCGAAACTCAAGTCCTTCGATGAAAAACTCCAGACGCTTGGGGGGACCCAGCGATACTACGTGGATACCGGGCCGGTGCTGGAGCGGGATTTCGCCAATGACTCGGGGCTGGGGTGGAATGGGAAGTCCACCGTGCAGATCCACAAGGGCTTGGGAGCATGGTTTTTTCTAGCGGAGTTGCTTACAACATTGGACCTGACGGCCGATGCTCCCTTTGGGGATCATTGTGGAAAATGCACCCGCTGCATGACGGCCTGCCCCACCCAGGCCATTACCCATCCCAGGCGGGTGGATGCCCGCCGTTGTGTGTCCTATCTGACCATTGAGAACAAAGGTCCCATCCCGGAGGAATTCCGGGAGGCCATCGGGGATCGCATCTACGGATGTGACGATTGCCTGGATGCCTGCCCGTGGAACCGATTTGCCAAAGAATCGCGGGAAATTTGGTTCCATGCCCGGAAAGAAGTTTTTTCCCACCAGTTGCGTGATTTCCTTTCACTTGATGATGAAGGATTTAGGACGGTTTTCGCTAAGTCTCCTATCAAACGAATCAAGCGGGCACGGTTTTTGAGAAATGTTTGTGTTGCATTGGGGAATACCGGTAGCGAGCAGGATCTAGCTGCTATTGAACTAGTTATGTCCGAAAATGACCCCTTGGTCAACGAGCATGCTCAATGGGCCATCCGGAAAATCCAGCAAAGAACCAACAGATAAAAATCAGATTTTTGGATGATTTTTTCCGCTGATCGTATGATCACTAATTGGAGAAGTTAGTGAGATTCATAAGGGATGGGAAAGTGGGCAAAATGCTGTGCTAAAGCCCGTAAATACGCCAAGCAGTGCCGAAAATGTACATTGACGAAAAAGCCCCATGATAAGTTATAAAAGAACTTATTTATGGAGGTTTCTGACGCGTGAGAATTGTTCGACTTGGTAGCACATGGCGTGTCGTAGAGATCGCTGAAGGGAGGGAGTACTGTCTGGAACTCCTGGCTCTCGAAAACGGCTACAGTGTGTCGAATGTGAGTGCGGCCCTAGGCTGCAGTCAGCGCTATCTCCATGTCACTTTCATGCGGGACATCGGGCTGTCACCAAAACGTTGGATGCGCTACGAGCGGATGGTGCTGGCGAGGCGGAAATTGGAAGGAGGCCTCTCCCCTGAAGAAGTGGCAGATCATCTCGGCTTTGCGGGTCTCCATAGCTTCAGGCGGGAGTTTCAGGAGTTTCACAAAGTGTCCCCCGTTAAGTTTCAAAGAGATCGACAGGTGTTTGATCCGTCCTTGTTTGAAGAGGTCGATGGCTAACCATGTCGTGCAAGCATAGTCTTTGAACAGACTGCTGCGGCTGGGAATCAACCCTGATAGTGGGTTTCAGCCCTACCAGCTTCACAGAGCGGAGGGCTGTGTACACTCTGGCAGCGGCACCAAGGCATGCGGATGGGCGTGACGGTTAGGAGTCGGGTAGGCTGCTTTCCCGTGCCTTTGTGAGCGCCATCGCAAAATGGCAGGTGGGCGGATTGGCCACAGGTGCAGAAAAAATGAGTGCCCGGCTCCAAATCCGTCCATCGGATGCCGGAGGGGCAGCCATTCGCTGCTTTTTCGGTCCGATGGTTCAATGAGGCGCGGTAGCAGGGGATGAATCCTGATGGGATGCGATGAAGGACAGGCGGGATTCTTCAATCAGTGCGGTGGGATTTTTTCTATCCTTGCCCAGTTGGGGGTAACGGTGGGATGGCACTTTCTGAAAGAAAGTCGCCAGCAACCAAGCCGTCAGTAAAAGTGAGGAACCGCCGATAAACTTATGAATATTCATCAAGACTGATTGGGGATATGGCCACTGCGCCTACCGCGTAGTCCCTTTTTCCATGGCAAAAAGCAAACCAAAATGCGGAACATCCTACAGTTGTTTGCGAAAAGGGGATTGTCGGCACACTTCCGTCCCGCTAGCTTTGCCGGACAGGCCTCCGCCTGACCTTTTCGTAAACTCACAACCTTTTCATTTCATGGGCATCTTCAATAAACCACGCCTCCGCAGTATAGACCGCCGCGATGATATGCCGGAAGGGCTGTGGGTAAAATGCCCGGACTGTGGGGCGCTGATCCATACACTGGAACTGAAGCAAAATCTTCAGGTCTGCCCTCATTGCAAACACCACTATTTGATCGGTGCTCATGAGCGGATCGAGATGCTCGCAGACGCTGGCACCTTTGAAGAAACCGAAAAAGGTCTCGTCTCTGCAAATCCTCTGGGCTTCAGTGGCTATGCGGAAAAGACCGCCAGCCTTCGGGAAAAAACGGGCTTGGATGATGCCGTGGTAACGGGGCGCCTCTCCATTGCCGGGAACAAGGCGATGATCGCCGTCATGGATTTCAAGTTCTTCGCCGGCTCCATGGGTTCCGTCGTCGGTGAGAAGATCACCCGTGCCATTGAAACAGGCATCAAGGAAAAGCGGGGTGTCATTATTGTTTCCGCCTCATCCGGCGCACGGATGCAGGAAGGAATGCTTTCCCTCATGCAGATGGCCAAAACCTGCGGTGCCCTGGCCCGTCTTTCCGAGGCTAAGTTGCCTTATATTTCTGTTCTCACCCATCCAACGACAGGTGGTGTGACTGCTTCCTTTGCAACCATCGGTGATATCAATATTGCGGAGCCGAAATGCATGATCGGCTTTGCCGGTCCTCGCGTGGTAAAGGAGACCACTCACCAGAATTTGCCTCCAGGTTTCCAAACGGCGGAATTCATGGTCGATCATGGCCTCATTGATGCAATCGTTCCCCGTCATCAGTTGGCCGAACGTCTTGGCACACTTCTTTCTTATATGATGCCGTAATACCGGGATCATTCAGATTGGTAAATATTTCACTCTCCCAGAAAGAGTTACGGATTTTAGACCTTCTCTGCCAGAGGTTGGCACGGGAACCGCTGTCTTTTCTTCTCCATTGGGAAGGATAGGATCGTTTTCGTGATTCATGTTTTTGGAGAAATCCGGATTCTGAATTGCTCGCTTCCCGTGGTTAGCGGATGGTCCGCGGCGGGTCATAGCTCCTTTACCGGGGCTGGGCCCGCCGCGGCAATTCCGTACTGATTCCTTTTTCAGGAGAGGCTGCCCGTTGACACATCTGGTGCCGTGCTCTTGGCTCTCCGGCATGTCTTCAGCCGCACAACAGGACTTTGCTCTGGCGTTCCTGGGTATTCTTTTCGAAGGGGCGCCCTTCATTCTATTGGGGACATTGGCGAGCGGGTTCATCGAAGTCTATCTGCCGAAGGGAGTGATGGATCGCTTTTTACCGAAGAATCCAATTGCCGCCGTTTTCATGGCAGGTCTGATGGGAGCGATTCTTCCGGTTTGCGAATGTGCGGTGGTGCCAGTGATCCGGCGGCTGGTGAAAAAGGGGCTGCCGGTTTCGTGTGCTCTCACTTACATGCTCGCTGCTCCCATCGTGAATCCCATCACCGCTCTCAGCACGTGGAAGGCCTTCGAGGGACCCCATGCATGGGTAATGATGTTCTCCCGCCTGATTCTGGGGTATGCCTTGGCGGTGGGTGTGGGGCTCATCGTTTCCCGCTGCAAGCCGGCTTTCATCCTCAAGGCGGGCGTGATTCCGACAGAGGATCAGGAGATAAAGGCATCCGATTGCTGCGAAGCGGGAAAATGCTGTCAGCATGAGCCTTCGCCACAAGGAGATCGGGTGGTGGCGGCCTTTCGGGGAACATTGAAGGACTTTGTGGATGTAGGCGTGTATTTCACCATTGGCGTCACCTTGACCGCGCTGTTCAATACGGGCATCGCTCCAGGGGTGGAGTGGCTGGATGGTTTGGCGAAGAGCGAGGCGCTCTCCCCTGTGGCCTTAATGGTCTTGGCTTTCATCCTCAGCCTTTGCAGCACTTCGGATGCGTTCATTGCAGCATCTCTGGATAAATTCTCATGGGGAGCGAAGCTGGCGTTCCTTACATTTGGCCCCATGCTGGATCTGAAGCTGCTGTTCCTCTATCAGACAGTACTGCGGAAATGGTTCATCGCCCTGATGGCCATCGGGCTGGTGTTGTCCATCTGGATCGCCTCCATGCTCTGGCAGAAACTCCTTTTCCCATGAAAGCTTCCCATCGACGTATCATCTGCTCGCTGCCGGTGCTCTTCTGGAGTGGTGTCATGCTCTACTTTTATACGAGCGGCAGGCTGAACGCCTACCTCGCGCCCGATTTCAGGCTGTTCGTTTTCCTTGGTGGCCTGGGGCTGGGTGTGTTGGGACTTTTCACCTTGTTAACGGCTCATGAGGAGGCTGGCTGTAGCCACGATCATGAGGAGGGAGATATGCATCCCTGGGTGGTGCTGGCAGTGATGTCGGTCCCGGTATTGCTGGCCTTGTCGTGGACCAAGGATGAATATTCCCCGGCCACTCTCGCAAGGAAGGGGCTGCATGCGGCGCCCGGATCCTCCAACTCGCCCATTTTCGCCGCCTCCATGCCTCCTCTTACGCGTGAGATGATTGAGCAGGGCCATGGAAGAACGGATGATGGATTCTATCAGTTCAATCTGATGGAGCTATTCCTAGCCACGGGGGATCGTGAGCTTCAGGCGGCCATTGATGGCATGAAGGTGGAGACCATCGGCCGTTGGGCGGATGAAAAAGGCGGAGGAGCTGCCAGCACCCGCAAGCGCCTCTACCGCCTTTTCATGACGTGTTGTGTGGCAGACAGCCGGGCCATTCCGATCGTATTGGAATTTGGTAAAACACCTCTCTCCTTTGAGGAAAATGCGTGGGTAAAAGTGACCGGCACGATGCGCTTTCCCTTGGAGAATGGTATGCTGCAGCCCGTTCTGGAAGTGGAACATGCAGAGGCCACGGATGCCCCGTCTGAGGAATCCTTTATGCGGAAATGAAAAAAGGCGGACCTACCGAAGCAGGTCCGCCTTTTTGAAATGAATGCCTTTCAGAACGGGATATCGTCCTCTTCCGCATAATCGTCCGCCGGAGCAGGAGACGCGCCTTGCGGTGGTCCTGAGCGTTGTTGAGGTGGACGCGGGCTCTGTGAGCTGCCGCCTCCACCGCCGCCGTTTCCAGCGTGCCCTCCACCAGATGGGAGGAATTGAAGGTTCTCCCCTACGATTTTCAGTTTGCTGCGCTTCTGCCCGGTCGCTTTGTCGTCCCAGGTATCGAGCTGCAAACGGCCTTCGATGTAAACGCCACGTCCCTTGGTGAGATATTGCTGGGCGAGTTCCGCCTGGCGTCCCCAGAGGGTGACATCGACAAAGGTGGTTTCCTCCTGCTTCTGGTTCTGCTCATTGTTCCACACGCGATTGATCGCGAGGGCAATGTCTGCCACTGCCGTCCCCTTTGGGGTATAGCGGAGCTCAGGATCCCGGGTGAGATTACCCATGAGCATGACTTTATTGAGATTTGCCATAAGCGTGGAAGGGTGCGGCTAGGGAAGGCTCCGGCAGGAATACCGAAGCTCAGGCTCCCGGCATCAAGCGATGCGGGAGAACTGATTGAGATAAACGCTGGTGTTCAGGCGAAGGCGGGCCTGGATCTTGGAAACCGTGTCAGGATTGCCTTCGAAAGTGTAGTTGATGTAGTGACCGGCGGTCACCTTGCGTGGGCTGTAGGCGAATTCGCGGCGGCCGAGTTGGGCTACCTTTTCGACCTTGGCGCCTTCGGCTTCAAAATCCTTGGAAATGGAGGAAACGAGTTCTTCGACGCTGCCTTCGAGGGCTTTGGTGTTAAGAACGACTAGACCTTGGTATTTACGGCTCATCGGAGAGTGTTGTTGGTGGATTGCTGCGGGTATGATAGCGGTTCGCGGCAGTGGCGATACCTTGGGAACGCGCAACCTGCACAGCCTCCAGCGCTGTGGCAAGCGTGTTTTCAAGGATAGGCTGCTCATCCGGGCTGAATTTCCCTAAAACATGGCCTACCAGTTCGCCGGGCTGGCTGCCACCGATGCCGATTTTCAACCGGGCAAAGGCATCCGTCCCCAAGTGCTGGAGGATGGATTTGATTCCATTATGCCCTCCGGCGGAGCCTTTTTCACGGAATCGAAGGGTGCCAAGAGGAAGGGCGATGTCATCGTAAATGACAAGAATCTGATCGGGTGTCCACTTATGGAAGGAGGCGATTTGCTGCAATGCCCTGCCACTCAAGTTCATGAACGTTTGTGGCTTGAGGAGAAGAGTGCCGTCCCGGAGCTTTGCCGTGTGCGATTGCCACCGTGGAACGGACTGAAAGGTCACGCCTTCGCTGAGGGCCAGGCGATTCAGCAGCATGAAGCCTACATTGTGCCGGGTATCTTCGTATTGCCGCCCGGGATTTCCGAGGCCGACGATCAGATTGAACATGGAATGAGCATCCGACAGGGGACGAAGGGTTCCAATCTGTAATTTTGAAAAAGAAAATGCCCGACCTGAAGACAGGACGGGCATTTTTCAGAAATGGGAAACTCCCGGAAGGATCAAGCGGTAGCTGCTGCTTCCTCGGAGATCGCGCCGGCAGGCTGGCCCACGTGTGCGACGACGACGTCTGCAGCATGGGTAGGACGAACACCTTGTGGGTAGGTGATGTCACCGATGTGGAGGGAATCTCCAAGAGCAAGCTTGGTGACATCCACTTCCAGAGTTTCTGGAAGGTCGTTTGGAAGGCAGGTGATTTCGATGGCGTGAACGTATTGTTCAAGGAGGCCACCGGCTTTCACGCCTGCGCATTCACCGTTGAGGTGGGCAGGGATGTGGGCGGTGATTTCCGTGTTTTCATCGATGGCAAGGAAGTCTGCGTGAAGCACTGCACCGGAAAGTGGATCGTGCTGAACGGCTTGGAGGAACGCGAGGCGGGAGCCTTCACCTTCGACATCCAGGTTCACAAGGATGTTCTCGGAGCTGCTGTGGGCGAGAACGTCTGCAAAAAGTTTTGCGTCAACCTTGAGGTTATGGCTTTCGGTGCCGCGTCCGTAGATCACGGATGGGACCCAGCCTTCGCGGCGCATTTGATTGAGGCGGCCGGAGCCGGTGCGTGCGCGGAGTGCTGCTTTAAGGGATGTCTTCTTGGCCATGGCGGAAAGTGCGTTCGTATTTGGAAAGGCACTGGACAGGTTACGAAGACCAGTGCGGGGGCGCGGTGTGTAGCGGTCTTGAAGCCGCTTGTCAAAAATTTGTTCGTGAATCGCAATATCTGATCTTCAGAACTCAAAAAGTGAGGTGATGGATTGGCCTCCGTTGATCCGGCGGATCGCTTCCGCCATCAGCGGCGCAATGCCTACCACCTGAACCTTGGGCCCGGAAGCCTGGGGGACGGAGTCGGTGGTGATGACTTCCTCGATGGAGGATTGCGAAAGACGTTTGTGGGCAATTTCTCCGAGAATGGCGTGGGAGACACCGGCATAGATGCGTTTGGCACCGTGTTTGTGAAGGATATCCGCTGCTGCGATGAGAGTGCCCGCTGTCTCAGTCATGTCATCCACAAGCAAAACATCCCGGCCAGCCACTTCACCAATCACGTTCATGGCCTCCACACGTGTGGCACTGATGCGGTGCTTGGCCACGATGGCCAGCTCTGCGCCGAGAGCCTCTGCATAGGCGCGGGCCATTTTCACGCCACCCACATCTGGAGAAACGACGGTAAGATTGGAGGTATCCGGGTGACGTTCCCGCAGGTAGCCGATGAGCACGGATTTCGCATAGAGGTGATCTACAGGAATGTCGAAAAAGCCTTGAATTTGTGGGGCGTGAAGATCCATGGTGAGGACCCGGTTCACCCCTGCGGAGGTAAGAAGATTGGCCACCAGCTTGGCAGTGATTGGCACGCGCGGTTGATCCTTCCGGTCTTGGCGGGCATATCCAAAAAATGGCATGACTGCTGTGATCCGCCCTGCACTGGCTCGGCGTGCGGCATCCACCAGAATCAGCAACTCCATGATGTTATGATTCGTGGGAGGGCAGCTTGGCTGGATGATGAAGACGTCCGCACCGCGCACGTTTTCATTGATTTTCACTGCGGTTTCGCCGTCCGGGAAGGCGGTGACCTGCACATCGGCAAGAGGTTGGCCGAGGCTGGCGGCGATTCGCTCGGCCAAGGCCTGATGAGCGGTTCCACTGATGAGTTTCATAGGAGATGGAAGCATGGGCGAGGTGACGGAGGGATTGTTGACAGCACAAACCCGCTCGGCAATACTTTGCACAGAAAACCTCAATCTAATCACTCACGCCATTGTTAAAGACTGAGAATCAATTTGATGTGCAGACATCCAGTGATGGGGTTCCAAGCTCCAAATCCTCGGCGATCGGCATCTGGGTGGCGTTGGCCTTATGTGCTCTCACTCTTGCATGGTTTTATTTCCATGTTCCCCGTTATGGAGCTGCGCGTGCCCAATCGGCTCTTGGTTGGCTTTATTCCGCTTGGAATGGTGAGACGGATTATGAGCACGGCATCCTGTTCCCCTTCGTGATCGCGGGGATCATCATTTATAAGTTCAAGAGTCTGAGGGAATCTGCCGGTGGAACGAGTCTATGGGGCTTGGTGGCGGTTTTTGTGGGAGCGCTGTTTTATGTAGCTGCCTACCGCACCCTTCAGCCGCGGATCGCCGTCGCGGGGCTGCCTTTTTTGCTATGGGGCTGCGCGTGGTATTTCTGGGGTGGGAGATTGGCTCGCCTGCTCTTCTTCCCTCTATTCTTCTTTTGGCTCGCGGTTCCTCTGCCCAGTTTCCAACAGGCGACCACTCATCTCCAATTGCTCGCCACCTCCCTTGCTCATCACGGTTCCGATTTGCTGGGCGTGGAAACCTACGTGGAAGGCACCACGGTTTTGCCCGTTAAAGGCAACTGGCAGCCACTCAATATTGCCCACGGTTGCAGCGGCATCCGCTCCCTCATGGCCCTGCTGATGATATCCGCCGCATGGGCGTATGTGGCCAAGTTGACGCTCTGGAAACGCGTCCTCCTTTTCCTCATGGCCTTCCCTCTAGCCATCATCGGGAATGCCCTGCGGGTGATTTCCATTTTCGTCATTGCGGAATATGGCAATGCCGAATGGGCCAGCACCACCTGGCATGATTGGTCCGGCCTGCTGTTGTTTTATCCGTTTTCGCTGTTTCTTCTTTTGGTCATCCATTCATTGCTTGAGGGTGGACTTCCGTGGAAATCTTCCGGCAAGCGTCAACTCAAGCGTACGCTCATCGAGCGCCCAACCCCTTTTCGTTCTCCTGAGGCATGAGATGGAAATTATGGATTCTACCGCTCTTTATGATTGGGACGCTGTCAGCGATCTATTTTCTGCCGCAGGCTGGAAAAATCGCCCAGTCCGCCATTAAAATGGAGCTTCCGGACCAGGAGGATGGGTGGTCATTCAAGGCAATCCCTCCCAGCCAGGAGGAACTCGCGATTTTATCCAAGGATACGCAATTTTCCAAAGCCATCTGCCTGAGTCCCCGTCCAGGAGAAATAAATGCGGAGGGATTTCTCATTCCAGATCGGGTGGATCTGTCAGTCGTCCTTTCCGGCTACGATCTGAATAATTCCATCCACAGGCCGGAGCGGTGCATGCCAGCACAGGGACACGAGATCCTTTCTTCCAGCAACCGCCACATCACATTGGCGAATGGGCGTACCATCACGGTGAAACGTCTCCTTTCCACTCAAAAAGTGCCCGGCGGAGCAGCGAAGGGAAGCCAGCCCGTGCGGTTCGATTGTGTGACGTATTACTTTTTTGTCGGCCATGACCAAACCACTCACGATCACTTGAAGCGGACGATGATTGATATGCAGGATCGTTTGGTCCGCGGCATGGATCAACGTTGGGCTTATGTCTCCATGTCCATGTGGTTTGGCAAGGTTCCTTGGATCGAATCTACGATTTCAGAACAGGAAGCGGACAAAAAGCTGGAAGATTTTCTGGCAAATTTTACTGAGAATCAAATTGCCTGGCAGCAGGTAAAAAACTGAGGACCGGCTTTATTCCCCTATGGGTGAGGGCGTGATCCGGGCCTTTTGAAGGAATAGGATGCTTTGGTCGATGTATTCCCGCAGCTCTATCTTTTTTTCCAAACTGACGTTGGCGGGGAGGTGAGGATTTTTTGCCATCCGCTCCTTGGCTCTCAAAAATAAAGCCAAGGCTTCGGCAGGTCTCCGTTGTGTCCAATATTGCCGCGCCATTTTGGACTGGAGGGCGGCTATGTGATAGCTGCCTCCCGTCGTATCATCCGCACTTGCCATTACTTCAAAGGCTTCCAAGGCTCCTTTATAATCTCCCGTAAGTTCATACGCTAGACCGAGCCCTTCGTAAATGTGTGCTTTAAGATTTGCTCCTTCAGATTGTGTCAGTTCCTGTGGGACTGTTGACTGGATGGAGTCCAATTGTGCAATTGCATCGCTGAAGGTAGAAAGAGCCTCCGGGATTTGATTTCCGGAAAGCTGACGGGTGCCTCTTTTCAATAGATGCCCAGCGTACTGCAGGCGCACGTGAAAACCATGCTCCATTTCCCCTTGCTGCTCGATAGCCTTTTCATAAGCGCGGTCAGCCTCTTCATTACGTTGTGCAGCGCTTAGAAGATTTGCGAGATTGAGGGTGAGTGTGACGTCTTTGGAATTCAGATCGCTCGCTTTTTGATATTCTTCGATGGCGGCAGACATGGCCTGGCTGGAGGTCAGTTCCGGATTTTCCTGCACAATCCATTTTTGATAGATAAAAGCTTTTTCCCTGTGAAATGCAGACTGAGGCCACAGATCGATTGCCTTTTGATAGCGTTCAAGGATCGCAGAATCGTAATTGGATCGGGTGCTTTTCAGATAGATGGGGAAGAGTTGGATTCCCTGTCTTGTGGTGATCCAACCTGTAATAAGGAGAAAAACTCCGCACAAAACCGTAGGCGCGATGAAGATGGCCTGCATGACCCGGCGGGGAGGAGGCTCAACAACAGGTGGCGTGGGTTTTGAAGTTGCGCTCGCATGAGCCGCACAGACACCGAGCAGAATGGCGCCGGGAAGAAGGTGGAAAACAAAGCTGAAGCTTGATTGGCAGAACATCCCCATCAGGGCTGCCGCACCTCCTGCCCGCCATCCATCAATCGGTAAAAATGTCGGAGTTTTTTTTGCGAAGCAGGATCCAATAACAGCATTGAGGATGACTATCGTCATGATCATCATGATGAGAGCAGCTCCTATCAATCCGTAGTCGGTGGCTGTTTGGAGTAATTCATTATGTACCCATTCAGGGCGTCCTGAGGCTCCATCCTGTGCATTCCAGAATTGATAGCATTCCCAACTGAAGCTCCGACTTCCACCTCCCATCATTGGGTGGGAAAGAATGGATGAAAAGGCAGCTCCCAGAAGGCTCAGCCGGGTGGGATTGTCCATGACGGTACCGACTTTTTCAGCAAACCTGAATTCCTGGGTATCCGCCCACCCTTTGAGAAAAAGCCCGAAGCCGATGATGGCCAGAATAGGAGCAAGGATGACAAGAGGAGCAAACCATTTGGATTTCTGCCGCTTTCCATGGATGAGTGCCAGTATGCTGAACGCTGCCGCACCCAGCGCTACCGCCAGAATGGCACCTCTCGAGCGGGTGTAATAGACTGCGATCAAGCCTAGTATCGCCAGGAAGCCGAGCGAGATGCGACCGATGGGATGGTGCCTGCCGAAACACGCAGTGCCGGCAAGGAGGAACGAAGTTCCTATCAGAAAATTAGCGCCTTCGTTGTAGTGGCTGAAAAACCCCGAAGGATAAGAAACAGGGCGGTTTGAAAAAATGGCGCTGAACTCCGGATCCGCCATCTGTATTCCCATAATTACCAGATTGGCTACTCCCAGAATGGCCAGCCCCCAGATAAAAACAGTTTCACCCTTATGGCTGGCTAAAATTTCCCGAGTAGTGATATAGGCTCCAAATGCCGCCGCAAGAAGCATCATATCCGCGTAGGCAAACTCCTGCACCGGGGAGACCGCCGCTCTCCAGCAAAACCATGTTGCTGTGACACACAACAATAAGGTCATGCTGCAGGTTTCAGGAAGTTTGTCCTTTTTCCCCAAGAGGGGAATCGAGCAACCAAGTGAAACCGCAAGAGCAAGCAATGCCGGTCCCCAACTCCAAGAGCGGGTTTGTGCCCCCAGCAAAACAGAAAAAACCAAACTGAGGAGCAGGCTGACTGAGGCGGGAAAGTTCATAAGGGAGAAAGGCTCATTTCGCCCCACGTCCAAAAAGCACGGCTGGAATGGTTTTGAGTAAAAGCCATAAATCAAGCCCCAGAGACCAACTGTCAATGTACCGCAGATCCATTTTCACCCAGTCTTCAAAGCTGGTGATCTGGTTTCTTCCGCCAGCTTGCCATTCACAGGTGATGCCTGGTTTGACACTCAACCTCCTGCGGTGGGAAAGCTGATCAAATGCCTCTACTTCGTAAATCGGCAGGGGACGTGGACCTACCAGACTCATATCTCCTTTAATGACATTGAGTAATTGGGGCAACTCATCGATGCTCAATTTGCGGAGAAATGACCCGAATGGGAAAACGCGTGGATCTTGATCGAGCTTGAATACCGGGCCATCCATTTGGTTTCCATGCTCTTCCTTAATGCTGTTGAGCAGATGCTCGGCATTTGGAACCATGGTCCGGAATTTGAACATTTTGAAAGGCTTGCCGTATCGCCCCGCCCTTTGCTGCGAGAAAAAAACAGGTGCCCCAGGGCTGGACAAGCGGATGCCGATGTAGGCAATGGCCCAGAGTGGAAGGGTGACAATCAAGAGGATCGTGGAGATCATTAGATCCATGATATTTTTGAACATCAAATCCCACGAGAGTTCAGGTGTGGAACGGAGCACCAGCATGGGCTTGTCTCCCACAGCATCGAAAACAGGCCGGGCGATCTGTCCACGGATGAATGATGCTGCAATCCAAGCTTCCACCCCCTGAAGTTCGCAGGCTTCGACAGCTCTTGCCACTTTTTCGAATTCAGTGTGCTTTACTGCGAAGAGCACGCGCCCAACCGATTGATTCTTCAGCAACTGGAATAGATGATCAACGGTGCTGGTATTGAGGTCAAAACGCTCTGTAATATTCCACTCAGAAACAATCTCTGGATCCAATTGTTGCAACAAATCTTCAATTTCCAGAGGAGATCCGGCTATGATCACCCGTTCTTTGCCTGCTTCGTTTTTAGAGCGCAACTTCAGGTAAAAATTCACAAGCCGGTCACGGACCAGCAAAAAGGTAAATGTAAGTATGATGCCGGTTCCGAGAATAAGACGGCGGGCATCTACTAATTTCGCAAATAGGGAGAGAGTCCCGATGATCAGAATGATGAAGAAAAGCCCCCGCATCAGCTGGCGAATGGTAAGGCGGGCGGATTTTTGTCTTAAACGGGCATAAAACCCTAAACGCTCAAGAACCAGGGGGGTGAATGGGACTGCAATGTAAAGCACCCAGCTCATCTCCGTGATTTCATTTTCATGCGTAGGAGCCATCTCCATGAACGCGCGGATGATATCGCGTAATTCCCCTGCCACCCAGAAAGCCAGCCATATCAAAAGGGCATCCCCCAATTGGTAAACTTGAGTAATGAACGAATCTTTACGACTTAAATACATGGAATCAGAAAAACGAAATGGAGGCTTCTCCCGTGAGTCCGTGAATGACTTCGGGCAAAGTGGAATTCATGAAACATGCTTGGTTGAATAACGTTTTCCAAGGCGATTTGTTGCTGCGTCCCATGAGGCTTCCACTAAAATCTTGAGACAGGGCTGCACGGGGCGGAAAGATCGAAGTAAAAGTAGAAAATAGGCGCCTGCCAGCGTGATTGCGACTAAAATTCCTTCATGGTTTCGTTTGATCCACAACATGTTACGAATCCGGTAATAGAGTTTGTCCCCACTCAATCCTTGCTCCAGACGGACTTTATTAGCTCCGATTGAAAGAGTGGATAATGGCCCTATCTTCGGATGGCGCAGAATGGATCTGGTAGCCATCCAGAAATGATAACCCTGCCGCTCCAGAGTACGTGGATAAGCTTCGTCTTCACCTCTAAGAAAAAGATCTCCGTTCAAAGGGCCGGAAATGGCATACAGCTCCTGAGTGATCAGGGAGCCGAGCCAGGAACGCCTTACGCGGACCCATTTCATGCCACTCATTTGGTTCTTGTTTACCAAATCCTGCCACTGTTTTCCATTTGTGGTGGTTTCCAGAAGCCAGCTCAATTCATCCGAGTCGGGGGCAAGAACAAGAGACGTCCGGATGGCATGTTGTGGGCCATCAGGATCCAGTAATGCTTCCAAGGCCTCAGCTTCAGGCCATGAGTCATCATCGAGAATCCATACCGCCTGAAATCCTTGGGAAAAAGCTTTTGCGACAGCCGTTTGCACGCCTCCGGCATTCCCTAGGTTTTGACTTAATGAAATGAGGGTTAAAGGGAGATCATGCTTTTCAGCATAGGTTTGCAGAATGGTTGGGGTATTATCTGTAGATGCATTATCTGTAACAAAAATTCCCGCAGGGCGGGAAGTTTGCAATGAAATGCATTTCAAGCATTCCTCCGCTGTTTGCGCACGGTTCATGGTGGCGAAAACCGCAGCAACCTGATCCGGCAGAATAGAGAAAGGACTTTGAAACGAATGGATCATCTTGAATGGCGTGCGAAAACGTCTTTTGTAAATATATCAGCGTTTATGATCTGTCCGGTTTCTGGATTGAGTGATATTTCGGATAAAATTTGCAGTCTGTTTGCCCAATGATTTTATATCCAGAATCTCTGCGGCCTCTCTGGCTTTTAGTCCCATGTGTTTTGCTAAAGAAGGATCGGAGAGCAAGAGCCTCATTCGATCTGCAAGCTGCCGGATATCGCCCGCATCAATGGCAAAGCCTGAAATGCCTTCGGAGAGTAGAGTTTCTACAGCGCCTGCAGTTTTTCCCACGATAAGCGGGAGGCCGCTCGCAGCAGCTTCATGAATGGTTACCCCGTATGTATCCCCTTCCGTGGGAAGAACATAGGCATCAGCACTGCGATATTCTTTCTGGAGATTTTCCCCCTCAATAAAGCCTCCTATGCTCAACCATGAATCTGATTGAGTCGCCAACCAGCCGGATAATGGTCCAGTCCCGACGATTCTAACCTCAAAGGGATTTCCTTCCAATGCGAGCAACCGTCCTGCTTCGATCAATGTGATAATTCCTTTTTCCTTACGGATACCACCTGCAAATAGAAACCGGAAAACGGAAGAATGCTTGGAGGGATCGGGGTAGTATAGATCTGTATCAATGGCATGAGGGGCGAAATTGATAGGTACACCTTTAGGATGAGTGCGCCGGGTTGCTTCCTTGGTCTGGGCAATCACACCCTGATATAGAAAAGAAAACGCTTTATGTAATTTCAGTTGAGTTGCCGTGCACGAGTGTTTGGGTGGAGTGGAACCTAAATCCGAAGAAAGCAAACAATAGCGATCTCGAAAAGATGCCCAAAAAGCAGCAGCAAGGCAAAAAGGGGAATACTCATGGGTCCACACCACATCTGCCTTTTGTTGTTCCAAGACAGCTAACAAGGAATAATTTGGAAATTCGATATCCCGTAGATTGAAAGGTCTAAGCAGGAATTCAATTACTCGAGAGCTTAAAGAACTCTCGCCTGTCCTTCCCACACCGAGGATTTCCAAGGCTTCATTATCCTTGCCCGGATCTTTCCAAGGATGATCTTTTGCACTTAATGCTGAAACAACCAGCGTTACTTTCCAATCATAGGGAAGAAGGGCCTTGGCTACTTCTGAATAAAAGCGGACTCGATACGGAGCCAGGGCTTTTGAAACGATCACCAGAGAGTGAGGTTTTTTCATGGCTCGTATCAATAAGGCGTTGCTGGATTTTCGCTGGCCCGGTGCTGAGTCGGCCACTTGTGGGTAATGGCTTTATCGTAGAGCCCTCCCATGGCAGTGGTAAAGGCTTCAGGCACCAGCGCTTCCCCGATCTCGTGATGAGGAGCAAGGATTCTCCCCGTGAAAATTTCTTCCTCCAGAATATCCACCATGCCATCAGGATTCCATGGCAAAAGCCGCCCATTGATTTCTTCTCTCAGAATCATCTCGTGTCCCGGATGACTGGTAAGATAGAGCCGGAGTCCGAGTGCTGCCGCTTCTATTTCAGCCAAGGAAAATGCCTCGAAATGCGATGGCATGAAAAAAGCATCTGCAGCGGACAGATATTTTTCCATTTCATCAACCAAGCCGGCAAATTTGATCCCATCAATATTCACCCCTTGTTCCGCCATGGTTTTCTGAAAATCGCAAATAGCGGACGGTCTGCCTCCCAATAAAAGAAGCTTAACAGGGTGTCCCCGTTTGCGAAGTTTATCAATAACTTCCGCGGCTTGTCTTAAGCCTTTCCGTTCGAAATGGCCAAAGGCGCTGAAAGCCAGGATGATTTCTTCCGGTCGGAAATTAAGCATTTCACGCATGGTTTCACGATGACGCCTTCTGGTCTCATGGTTGAAACGTTCCGGATTATAACTGTTTGGCAAATAGCTGATTTGGATTCCAGCAGGTGCATCCCGGATGATCGGCTGGGCAATCCCCCGGCTGACGCACCACCAGTCGCGAGTATTGCCGGATTTAAGAGCATTACTTTCTGCTTTGCGTGAAAAATACTGCAGAACTTGGTCCTTTAGTGGCAGTCGGAGAAATTGCGGGCGCATTTTTGCCGCCTCAGCATAGGCAGTGTTCCAGAAATGAATATATCTTACATCACAAACAGGGATATGAGTCCCAGTGCACTGGATCAATGTTTCCTCGAAATAATTTAAAGGTAGCTTACGTAATTGCCTGCGTATCCATCGTTCATAAAAAATGGATTGAATGGCCCAACGGCTTGTCACTGGGCTGCATTTTTTGAATTTCAGCCAAGGAGCCTTCAGATCACATTCAAAGCCCCAAACTTCCACTTCGTCAAAACGCGTGGGGAGAATTTCTTTCGCTGCGGCCAACCATCCCCGCATGGCGGGGCTTCTTGGAGAAACCGAGGAATCAATTACAAGAAGCCGTTTCATAGGGGTCGGAATAGGAAAATCAATTGCCGTTGTCATCAGTCAATCAACTATCCTAACTTTGGAGGATAGGTACAGGAGGATTGGGCAATTTCACCTTTTGGTGTTTGATGTTAGTGATATAAAGTCCTAAAGCAAAGCTCATATAAGCGACATGCATCATATTGGTCGGAAATGTAAATAGGTTCTTCTCTCCGATAGGCATGACGGCCAAGTAGCCCACTGCGATGGATACCATAAGTCGAAACAAGTTGACCTCAGGTGTGGCTATCAATCGGGAATTGAATCTTAGTATCAAAAATGAGCTGATCAAACATGATACAATGATAAAAGCAAGCGGTACATAACCAATGCTAACCAGCGTACGGGTGATGAAATCATGAATGAGCAAGCCAGTGGCTACATTTTCCCGTCCCGCCAGGCTTAGCCCAAAAGGTTCCCAGAGGTCGGGATTCGTCATCATTTCACTCATGCCGTGCAGCCGCGCATTGAATGTCGTAAGGTTTTTTGCCTGGAACTCTTCATCACTGGCATAGCCCATGCTTGTGTCCATCGACTGTTCCGTCAATTCGCGCATGATATCATATTTCAAAAGATACGGGGAACTGACATATAGAGCGATGACAGTGGCGATACCTCCGAAATATAAAAGAAAGGTACTTATTTTATAACGGGTGGCCATAAAGATGACAAGGGTTACTATGACCACGAGCCACGCCGCACGCACATACGTATTGGCGATGGCAGCGACGAACAGTGCAGCAATGGCCAGCTTGAAAGGATTAAACAAATATTGAAAACCAAACTTCCCGCGCAACGATACAGGTGAAACAAGGATTACAGCTATGGCCGCGCAAACCATGGCCAATTGTGAAGGACCACCCATTGTGGAAAATACACGGAGTTGACGTTCTTCAAGAGTTTGAGAAACGACGGAAAAGCCTGAGCGGAGGTAATCGATTTCGAATGCGGCTAAGCCATTTTGAACCTGCCACAAGGCATAAAGACATACAGGAGTGTAAATTACAGTGATTTTTATGATGGCGCTTCGAACCGATTCCGCTGTGTTAAACAATTGAGGTATGCTTAGAAGCAGGAAAGGATAGACTATGAAATTAATTACATCCCCCAATCCTTGCAGACCGCTTTTGTATCCTCCAGAAATAAATGTTCCCAAAACGGCCCAAACTAAACATATAGTAAGAACCCGTGTTTGCCATGGTTGCCATTGGACTCTTTTCGTGATCAGGTTAAAGAACAGATTGGCGGTGATTCCTGCTACAACGGCGGGTCCGAGTGCGAGAATGGAGGCAATGTGCTGATAGCTGATATTTCTTTCCAGAATCATCAGCCGTTTTACCAGATCCAGGTAACCGCCGCAAAATACCAGAATCCAAAATCCTGTGCGGGGTGAGGCGATGGCTATCATGCAAGCCAACGGAGTGATGATGTAGAAGAATGCGGAGCCGAGATTGTTGCTGCCGGAGGTAAAGACGGTAACAGATAACGTAATTGCCAAAATTAGGGCGACCATGAAAATGGAAGCCTGAATGATTTTATTGGAATTCATGATTTATCGGTGAAATTTATTTGAAGCTTTCCAAAGGCATAATCTGCCACGGAGCTGGTGCTAAAAAGGGCTTTGGCTTTTTCGCAATTGGAGTGGAAGTTGTGCCAATCGTTCTCGCTCCATGCAAGAAGGCGACTGATGGCTGCCGGTAGTGAATCGGGTGTATTCGGCGCAAAAGACTCCCCAATGTTCCCAACCTGTTTTTTCATATCCAGATAGGCGACAAATGGAGTCGAGATCACAGGTTTGTGATGAGCCAGAGCTAAAAGAATATTTCCAGATCCCATTTCCAGGCCGGGGGCATAATCCAGTAAAACCGTATCTACCGAGCCATATAGTTCATACAATTGGTCTCTGGTAAGATATTCGTTTTCAATGATGATGTTATCATCTTTGTTTGTGGGTGAAAAGGTTGCTCGTATCTCTGCGAGGCGTGCGGAAGAAGCTCCAGGAACGTGCACCAGAAATTCGTAGTGCCTGAGATTCTTCCATGACTGGCCGACGTTCGCGATGGCTGTCCTGCCGGCCCGGTCATCCCCTGGGATAAGAATTTTCAACCGATGGTTGAATTTGGCTTTAAACCCGGTGGCAGAAGGGAGCTCCACTGGATCAAATGTCCAGTGAATAGAATCCGTGTAAGGAGCAGTGATGTTCCTTAGGGAGAGGGAGATTTTTTCTGTGTTGCAGAAGAAAGAAACACCTTTTTGGGCAATACTCCGGATTAGAAATCGGTAAATGATCGCACTTATGGAGTGCCGTTGCTTGCTACCCGGAATGGCCATTACTAAATGTCCTACCCCTTTTTGTTTACCTGCCAGATAAGACGCCAGTAAATTACCTGGGACCAATGTTGTTAGTGACAACGCCGGTAATCCTCGGTGCTTTGAAATCCTCAGTGCGGCTCTCCATCCTTTATAATTTAGAAAAGCCTGGCGAATCCCGATGAATTTCTGTGTGTTTCTCTTGAAACACCATGAAGGCAATTCCGAGATGGAAACAATTTCTGTATTAAGGGGAACGATGAATGACGGGGAACCATACGTCACCAGTATGACATGGTCGTAAATGCGGGCCGCTTCCTTCAACCACAGCTCTGCTTTCTCGAGGTGATGGCCGCTCGAAAATTCAGTCAGGCATTCATAGAGGACTACGCCGCTCATCAAAGAGGTTTCTTGAATATGGCTAGGATACCAAATGGAGTATCTTTGCGCCGCTCTTCCCCACTCATGGTGGATTCTTTATTGATGAAGCCAAGAGGAAGGAATTTGCCTTTCAATGGCAGTTTTTCCGCCGCCATCATTGCATGGATGGTGCTTCGTGTGAGGAAATAATCTGTCGAAAGATGTTCCCATCTGAAGTCGGAAAATAAGGCAATCAAATCCGCTTCTGTATAACCTTCCCGGACATGGCCATCATTGGGAAACGGTTCAGGCGGGTGGGGAACAGTGATGATGGCATAACCTCCGGGTTTGAGTAAACGGTTCAACTCACTTGCAGCTTTTTCATGTTCCTCAATATGCTCTAACACTTGAGTGCTCATGACAAGATCTGCAAATGAATCCGGAAAAGGTGCCTCCAATAATGAGCCGCGAACTACTTTTACATTCTCTTTCCCCTCCAGATTACTTAGGAGCTTTTTGAAATTCTCTTCATCGTATTCCAATCCTACGATTTCCTTGCATAAGTTAGCACTCTGTATCCGTTTCAAATATTCACCTGAACCGCATCCTCCGTCAAAGACAACATTGTGGTAACCGAGGGAAGAAAGTGCCTCCTTTATTCTGGCCCATTCCACTTGGTAGCGAATGGTATTCGAGGTGTAGAAAATGCGTTTTAGGACAGTTCTCAGAAACATGGATTCACGGTTAATGGGTTACAGCCTTATGAGACGTTTGAATTTGGCCAAGAATGACCGGATTGCAGCGTATTGACTTATCGAAAGCAGTCCAAAAATTCGGAATAGGATATTTTCCTGAAAAGGATTGTGAAAGGAATGAGAGACTTTCTCAAGAAAACGCAACTGCCACCAATTTGCCCTGAGTTGCAGGTTTTTGATCTTCTCCAAGCTTTCATTTTGCAGACTCTTGAGGCCTCTATCGTTCAACAGGCCAAGGGCGTGCGCTTTCCGCCCATCATCCCAAATATTTTCGATAGCCAGGACCAAGGCTGCATGGATTTTCGGCAGCCGTCTTTCCAGTTCCATATAATCCGGCGGCTGATCCAGGTAGCGATGCCTATAATGAACGAGAGGCTGTTCAATGACCTCAACGCCTCGGTGGAAACAGGCTCTTATGCTCATGACCAGATCTTCATTGCCTACTCCCGGTTTCAGATCGCCGAATAAAGTCCAGGTCTGCTTTGCCCAGCAGGCTGCTGCACCTAAAAGGAAGAAATTGTGTCGGAGAAGATCTGAGGGACTGAGTTGTTTCACCAACTCCAGACTCCAATCTGGAACTTTACGATTGAGCAAAGGTCCCCATCCTGAACTTTCATGAAAAAACTTACCGGCATCATTCATCAGCAGGCCGGAGGAACTCATGCCAGAGGGTTTCCCATTCGCCAGCCAATGCTCCACCAGAACAGCGGTGCGCTCAGGAACGGAAATGTCATCCCCAGCCGCCAACACCACCAGTTCTCCCGATGCGAGATTCATAACATGATTGAAATGGCCTCCGATGCCCAAATTCTTTGGATTGCGATTCAGAATAATCCTGTGGGCGCCCTTATACTCAGCTGCCATTGCCTGCATGATGTCAAACGTTCCATCGGGTGAAGTATCATCAGAGAGCAGTATTTCTAAGGGGGAATACGTTTGTAAAAATGCTGCCTGAATGGCTTCCCGTAGATAGTGCTCCTGATTGTAGGCGAAAACGACCATCGTAACGAGAGGAAGGCAGCTATCAGGTGGTGTAGGCTTCTGCATTGATCAGGTTTTTTAGCTGGGGAGAAGAAACCTACCACCGGGAATCTTTAGAAAAGCGCGAATCAGGCGGTGTTCTGTCCCAATCCGGGACGCCAGACCGCGCAAGGAAAATACTCCTGCGATGGAGGAAAGCGTGGCTCCTGCAATCAGCGCAGGAATTTCAGGCAAAAATCTTGCAGCACAGAAGCCAAGGACAATAAGAATGCCCGCTATGCCAAGCAGGTGGCCTACCTGCCTGTTCCACCGGAAGCCTGTCAGATGGCGTGTGATGACGAGCATCCCGATGGTATAAATCAGGTAAAGAATGGGATAGGCAATCGATGTGCCAATCAGACCCATGCCGATCAGAAGGGATGCTGCCAAGATGAATTTCAGAATGTTGGCAATGGTTTCAGATGCCGCAAACCAGCCCTTTTCTCCTTTCGCGATCAAAATATAGGCTAGCGGCCAACTCACCACTTGCCCGAAAATTCCCATCAGAAACCAAGGTAGCAATGGAGCACCTTGCAAAAACTTTGGTGAATAAAGAAGATGCATCAGCCATGGCGCAAAAGTCATGGTTCCCAGAATGCCGGGTAAAGCCAACAATACTCCGATTTCCGTCTGTTCATTCACCAACCGGTTGACTTCCCTATGATCGGAGGAAATTCCTGTCAGTCTTGGGTAAAAATCAGTACCCATCGCACTGAGGATAAAGCCTGCAAACATGCCGGAAATGCTCCATGCAGATTGGTAAATTCCATTAGCCTCCAAGCCAAGTTCACGGCTGATCATCACTCTCACCCCCAGTGTCACCAGAGCCGTTAACAAGCTGCTCCACATAAATGCCAGACCCAGTGAGATCAGCCGTTTTGAACGATGAAATGTTTCTTTCCACGATTGCTTAATTTCCTCCGGTTTTACCCGGCGAACGAAGTACCATGACACGGAAAGATTAACAGCAGCGGTGAAAACCAAAACAGGAACAATTCCCTTGTCCCTCAGCCACGCATAAAAGCCAAGCGTAATGGCAGTATTCAAAAGCATCGCAATGACTTGTACACGTGCGATGTCTCCGATGCGGCGGATTCCTTCAAGGAGTGCATTTTGTCCTCCCGAAATAATTCCTAGAAAAACAGTGCTGCCGAGGATGGCAATGGCCCACGCATGGTTGCCAGAGCCCATGATCCATTTGCTTAATGGGATCGAGAGAGCGGCGCTTATCGCCCAACCCGTTAGCCCGCTCAACCAGCAGATCCGGCGCAATGTTTTGGCGGTAGCTGCAATTTCATTCCTATCCTCCCCGCCATTGGCCTCCGCTATTTCACGCACACCACTCGATACGATTCCGAGACCGGAGAAAGTTGAAATCGCCGCCGTTGCCGAGAGGTAGAGATCCACCAACCCTACACCTGAAGGACCCAGCAATATTGCAATCATCTTGGTTCGAATGATACCTACGAGGTAGTTCAAGCCATTTGCTCCGCCAATAATGGCAGAGGACTTCAGAATTTGTTGATAACTTGCGTCCTTCTCTCCCGATGAAGAGGAAGCAGTCTCTGGATTCATGTGAGGGGGAGAGGCCACGCGCAGTTTCTTTGATATCGCAGGGAACCTCTATTTTTTGAAGGAAGCTACCGTCTGAATGATATATGCCGCCTGATCATCTGTAAGATGAGGGCCTATAGGTAGGCTAAGGACTTCATTTGCAGCTTGCTCGGCTATCGGGAAACTCCCAGCTTTGTAGTTTGATTCCTGATAGGCCCCACTGAGATGGGGAGGAATCGGATAATGAATAATGGTCTGAATGCCTGCGCCAGCCAGATGTTGTTGTAGTTCATCGCGATTGGGATGCCTTACCACAAAGAGATGCCATACTGGTGAGGAGTAGGCTGGTACATGCGGAAGAATCAAATCAGGGATGCCGGCCAATCCAGAGAGGTAAGTGCTGGCGATTTTAGCCCGCCGGGCATTCCATTCGTCCAGCTGGCGGAGTTTTATACGGAGAAAAGCAGCTTGGAGTTCGTCTATTCTCGAGTTGTATCCGGGAATTTCATTATTATAACGGATGCGTGATCCGTAATTGCGCAGGACTCGAACCCGGTCTGCCAAATCGGCGTCGCTGGTGGTGATGGCCCCAGCTTCCCCATAAGCTCCTAGGTTCTTACTTGGATAGAAGCTGTGGCATTCGATGTCTCCCAAGCCACCCACACGTTTTCCGTTGTAGCACGCACCATGGGACTGGGCATTGTCGATGGCGAGCTTGATGTGGTGCTTGCGGGCCAGCTTCAGCAGAGGCTCGTAGTCGCACGGTTGGCCATAAAGGTTTACCGCCAGGATTGCTTTCGTCCGGGTAGTAATCGCCTGCTCGACCAAGTTGGGATCAATGTTGTAGGTTTTCAGATCCGGCTCCACTGGGATGGGCGTGGCCCCCGCATGAGTGACGGCCAACCATGTGGCGATGTAGGTATTGGATGGGACAATCACCTCATCGCCTTCACCGATGTCCATCGCAAGAAGTGCGAGGTGGAGTGCGTCCAAGCCATTGGCCACGCCTACGCAGTGGGCTGCATCGCAATAAGACGCATACTCCTCCTCGAATGCAGTGGTTTCCCCGCCGAGAACAAACCAGCCCGATTCCATGAAACGGCGATAAGCAGCGTCAAATTCTTCCTTGAGTTCAAGGTAGGGCGCACGGAAATCCTGAAATGGGACTTTCAACTCACTCATTTGAAATCACTCCTTCCTGTGCCAGATGAAGATATTCCTCATAATTGCGGATGTAATCGGCAGGATCGTAGGAATGAGATGCGAAAACTGCCAAAACAGCGTCATCCGTATAGCGGTATTGTGTCGCCCATGTCATGGGTAAGATATGTAATCCCATTTCCGGGCGATCCAATACCCACTCCTGACGTTCACTTCCATTATCAGCAGAAACGGTTACTGCTCCTTGCAAGCATACCAAAAGCTGGTGGCACTCCTTGTGGGCATGCTCTCCTCTTACATGATGGGAAGGAACATTCATGACATAAAACATGCGTCTTACCGGAAAAGGAATATGCTGGGCGAGTTCTACAGCCAGTAAATCGCCCCGGAGGTCCGAAGCTTTTGTCAAATCAACGAAAGCCACCCCCTTCATCCACTGCTCTGGTGGTTTTGTGCCCTTTCCCGCAGACTCGGGCTGGTGCTTCTCATGAGTGTAGCCGGAAATTCGAGCCGGGTTTCCTTTTACGATGGCATAAGGCGGCACATCACGCGTCACGACCGCTCCTGCAGCGATCATCGCACTCCGACCTATGGTTATTCCCGGCAGGACCGTGGCATTCGCCCCGATGGATGCACCTGGATGGACGGAGGTGGTGGCAAATTTTTCCGGGTATTGTCGGGAACGTGGATAGCGATCATTGGTAAAGGTCACATTCGGACCAATGAAGACCCCATCACCAATCCGTAATCCATCCCAAAGCTGAACCCCATTTTTGATCGTGACATCATCACCTACCACCACGTCGTTTTCGATAAAAACATTAGAGCAGAGATTGCACCGGGCGCCAATACGGGCAGATGGAAGCACGACTGAAAATTGCCATATCCGGGTTGCTTCTCCAATATGATGGGATTGGACATCGGAAAGGGGATGAATGAATGGATTTCCCATGGATGGAGAAGTTATAGGGGAATGAATTTAATGAAATGGAAGAGGCTGATTTGGTGAATGGTTATCAGCGGGGGATTTATGTTAATGGGTCTGAAGATTATCAGGATGTAATCTATAATGCTTTCGATGTGCGAGTCGCCAACTGATTGTATTTAAAATTGGAGAATTGCAGTTATTTAGTTAATAACAGTTTCAGGTAGGCTGCATATTGGGTCTTTCCCAATGCGCTGATGGAAACTTCCAATTGCTCATGATTCATCCATCCTTGTCGATAAGCGATTTCTTCCAGGCAGGCGACCTTGAAGCCTTGATGATGCTCAATGGTGCGAACAAATTGGGAGGCTTCCAAAAGTGATTCATGGGTGCCTGTATCCAGCCAAGTGTGGCCGCGTCCCAAAATTTCCACCTGAAGGTCTCCACGCTCGAGATATGCACGGTTCACGCAAGTGATTTCCAACTCGCCGCGAGGTGAAGGCTTAACGTTTTTGGCAATTTCCACGACATCGGAGTCATAAAAATACAGCCCTGTGACCGCAAAACTGGATTTCGGCTGAGTGGGCTTTTCTTCAATGGAAATCGCTTTTCCGGAAGTATCGAATTCAACAATCCCGAAGCGTTGGGGATCATGGACCTCATAGCCGAAGACGGTGGCTCCTTGAGTCCGAGCTGCGGCGATTTTCAATTTGGGAGAGAATCCCTGTCCATAAAAAATATTGTCTCCCAGTACCAATGCACAGGCCTGATTCCCAATAAACCGTTCACCTATGAGAAATGCTTGAGCCAAACCATCCGGCTTTGGCTGCTCTGCATATTCAATTTGAATGCCAATCCGGGAGCCATCTCCTAATAATCGTTTGTAAAGAGGCAGGTCTTCAGGAGTGGAGATAAGAAGGACTTCCCGGATGCCTGCCAGCATCAGGACGGAAAGCGGATAGTAAACCATCGGCTTGTCATAGACCGGCAGCAACTGCTTGCTGATGGCCATGGTACATGGATACAAGCGGGTTCCTGAGCCACCGGCAAGGATGATGCCTTTCATGAAGAGGTATAGGGGATTGGGTTTTGATGAGAAGAAAGATCATTCAGGAAGCAGTAGCAGATCCCAAGCGTTCCAGCTTATAGCTTCCGTCTAGAATTGCCTGCCACCAATCACGGTGGGAAAGATACCATTCCACCGTTTTTTTAAATCCACTTTGGTGATCCTGGTGAGGCTGCCAGCCCAGCTCCTGCTGAATTTTTGTGGCATCAATCGCATAGCGCAGATCGTGTCCCGGCCGATCTGTCACAAAACTGATTTGCTCCGAATAGCTTTTGTTGTCCTCGCGGGGATGCAATTCATCCAGGATGCGGCAAAGCATGCGAACCAGGTCGATGTTCTTGCATTCGTTGTTTCCTCCGATGTTATAGGTTTCTCCTGGAATGCCGCTTTGGACAACAGTGAGAAGAGCTTCCACATGATCGCCAACGTAGAGCCAGTCGCGGACATTTTCTCCTTTTCCATACACTGGAATGGGTTCTCCGCGCAGAGCTTTCAGCAACACGACAGGAATCAATTTTTCAGGAAATTGATAAGGACCGTAATTATTGGAACAATTGGTGACAATGACCGGCAACCCGTAAGTGGAATGCCAGGCCCGTGCGAGATGGTCTGAGGCTGCCTTGCTGGCCGAGTAGGGAGAATGAGGATCGTATGGCGTCTTTTCGGTAAATTTACCTGTTTCACCCAATGAGCCGTAGACTTCATCCGTCGAAACATGAAGGAACCGGAAATTCGGATTTGGAGCGGTGGAGAGGTGATTTCTGGCGGCTTCCAATAGCACATAGGTCCCCAGAATATTGGTCTGAATGAATTCACCAGGGCCATCGATCGAACGATCCACATGAGACTCTGCTGCCAGATGCATCACCGCATCCGGCAGGAAGCTCTGAAACGCTGCTTCCATGGCTTTTGCATCCCGAATATCGGACCTTAAAAAGTGGTGCTTGGGATGGCCATCTATCGCTTTCAGGGAGGATAAATTTCCAGCGTAGGTGAGACTATCAATATTTAAAACCTCGTGGCCTTGATCCAGTAAATGGTGAAGAAGATTCGATCCGATGAAACCGGCTCCTCCTGTAATGATGATTCTCATTTCAATTTATGGGGATGGGAAAATCGGCCTTAGGTGATGGTTTTAAAGAAGAACTTGAACTGCTATCATGAGCGAGCGAATGCGGCTATAAAAACATCATGCATGGCATTAAGATAACATTCCGAAGTGAGGTGCTGCTCATAATGCAAACGCGCAGTGGCCCCCATGGCATTCCGTAAGGCTGGACGATCGGCCAACCGCTTGATGGCGGCAGCAAGGGCTGCGGGAGCATGGGTGGGAACAAGCAAACCAGTAACCTCGTTTTCCACAAGAGATTTGATTCCTCTCCAATCCGTGGCGATCACGGGGAGTGAGGCAGCCATCGCCTCGATGAGAATAAGTGGAAGGTTTTCCGAGCGATAATAGGACGGGAAAACCAATATGTCATGGGTAGCCAACGCCTGCCATTTTTCATCACCATATGCAGGAGCGGGGGGGGGAGAGGTGACATTTGCAGGTAAATCTGCAAGTAGTGCTTCCGTCTTGAGGCGGACATTTTCACTCGGCCAACTGCCCATGAGAGTGAGAGTAATGGGAGAAGGATGGTCCGTTGCAGCGATTTTTACTGCTTGGATAAGATCGATTACCCCTTTTTCCTCGAAAAGATTTCCCAAAAAAAGGATTCGGAAGGAATCCCTCACCTTTCGGGGAGGAAAGGAGGCCGGAGCCTTCACTCCATTCGACACGTCGAACACCTTGGTGTTTGCATAGATCGGTGCCGGACAATGTTTTCCGAGTCGAATGCTCCAGGCACCCCGGCCATAGATGAATTTACCCATTGCCGAGCGAAACGGGGATTTTGCAAGAAACTCCACCAAATCCCCTGAGTGATAGTGGATCAGCGTGCGGCGGAAAAGGGGACGGCACAAACCGAGGAATAAGAAATCGCGGGCGAAGGGGACCCACGCTCCGCTTCCCGCGGTGTAGTAGAGAACCGTAGGACGGTGTTTCAACCACTGCATCCATGTCAGCGCGACTATCCCGATCAGGCCAAATACCTTGGATGGAGAAAGTCGGCCTACTTGCTTCAGTTCCTTGCTTGAGCGGATCTCAATGAGGATTTTTTCAATACTGGGGAAATCTTCATCGAAGAGAGCCTTCGTCGCTATGGATTGTCCATGGACCGGAGGGGGAACCACCCCTGCCAGCAGGATCTTGTGTGATTTGCTGGAGGGGGGCATGAAATGGAATTCTGGACGACGCGATTCGGCCAGTGGTGGCTAGGAACTCATCAGATAATCATCCCCGCAGCAACGGTTTCATTACTGCCGGGTTCGATTAGGATAAAGGAACCGGTGATGCGGTTGCGGCGATAGGAATCGTGAATCAGTGGCAGGGCCGTCCGTACGGAAATGCGTCCGATGTCATTCATATTGAAAGAGCTTACGCCTTCAATCTTATGAAGTGTATTGATATCCACGTGATACTTCACCTCTTGAACGATGGCTTTTGTTTCAAGAGTGGTATGGCGGAGGATCAGTTTGGCGCGTGGAGCCATTGGCTTGTTTGAGAACCAGCAGATCATGGCCTCAATGTCTTGGCTGACCTGAGGTGTGTTGTTCGCCTTTACCAAAGTATCTCCCCGGGAAATATCAATCTCATCGGTAAGGGTGAGGCAGACCGATTGGGGAGCGAAGGCTTCTGCCTTATCCCCATCTGGAGAATGGATGGCCTTGATCTTGGAGGTAAAACCGGATGGAAGGACTGTCACTTCATCACCTGGCTTGAAAACGCCGCCTGCCACACGGCCTGCGTAGCCGCGGAAGTCGTGCCATTCATCACTCATCGGACGGATGACCCATTGCACAGGGAAGCGTGCATCGACGTGATTTTCTTCTCCACCGACGTAGACATTCTCAAGATGGTAGAGAAGAGACGGACCTTGATACCATGGCATGGTATCGGACTTATCGACAACATTGTCACCATTGAGCGCGGAGAGTGGAATTGCGGTGATTTCCACGATGTTGTCCAAGCGAGAGGCAAATTCCCGGTAATCCTTGACGATTTGATTATAAACCTCTTCGGAATAATCAACGAGGTCCATTTTGTTCACTGCCACTACGAGGTGTTGGATGCGAAGAAGATTGGCGATGAAGCTGTGGCGCTTGGTTTGCTCGATCACACCCTTCCGCGCATCAATGAGAATGATGGCCAGATTGGCAGTGGAAGCGCCGGTGACCATATTCCGCGTGTATTGGATGTGGCCAGGAGTGTCTGAAATGATGAATTTACGCTTCGGCGTGGCGAAGTAGCGGTAGGCGACGTCGATCGTGATGCCCTGCTCGCGCTCGGCCTTGAGACCGTCTGTGAGGAGCGCCAGGTTCACGTTTTCATCTCCCCGGCGGCGGGAGGATTCTTCCATGGCTTCGAGTTGGTCTTCGAAGATGGATTTGGAATCGTAAAGCAGGCGGCCGATGAGGGTGGATTTACCGTCGTCAACTGAGCCGGCGGTGGTAAAGCGGAGAAGGTCCATGGAGAAAATCGAAAATTGAAAATAAAGGGGAAAGGAAGAAAAGGATCAACTACTCTTAGAAGTAGCCTTCCTTCTTGCGGTCTTCCATGGAGGTTTCGGAACGTTTGTCATCAGAGCGGGTGCCGCGCTCCGTCTGGCGGGCAGCTGATACTTCCGCGATGACTTCATCCAGATCGGAGGCGGAGGATTCCACGGCTCCTGTGCAGGTGGCGTCTCCGATCGTGCGGAAACGGACGATACGCTTGGTGACGGTTTCCGTTTCCTGAGGCTTGAGGAATTTGGTGACAGCTAGGATGGAGCCGTTACGCTCGAATACTTCGCGTTCGTGAGCGAAGTAAATGGATGGAAGCGGGATGTTTTCCCGTTGAATGTACATCCAAATATCCATTTCTGTGAAATTGGAGAGTGGGAATACACGGAAGTGCTCACCGGGATTTTTCCGCCCATTGAAAAGATTCCAGAGCTCGGGACGTTGGTTTTTAGGATCCCATTGGCCGAAGTCATCGCGGTGGGAGAAAAAGCGCTCCTTGGCGCGGGCTTTTTCTTCGTCCCGGCGACCGCCGCCGAGACAGGCGTCATATTGGTATTTCTCGATGGTATCGAGCAAGGTGACGGTCTGGAGCTTGTTGCGGGAAGCGTTTGGGCCCTTTTCCTCCACTGCTCGGCCGGAGTCGATGGATTCCTGAACGGAGCCTACGATGAGATTTGCGCGAATCAATTCCACGAACTCATCACGATAGATCATGGTTTCCTCGAAATTATGTCCCGTATCAATGTGTACGAGAGGAAAGGGCATGCGGGCCGGCCAGAAAGCCTTGCGCGCGAGCCATGCCATTACGATGGAATCCTTGCCTCCGGAGAAAAGAAGAGCTGGATTTTCAAATTGGGCGGCAGTTTCCCGCAGAATGAAAATGGCTTCTGCTTCAAGTTGATCAAGGTGGCTAAGCTGGTAATTGGGCATGGAAGGCAATGGAAGGATCCGTGGGGATGACGTAATCCGTGGAAAAAGGAAGCGGGATCAAATGCTTGCGCCCGCATGATTTGCGGACACGGGGTAGAATTCCCTATCGAATGGGTCAAGGAATAATTACCAACCTAAGTTTGATGGTAATGTTTTAGCGGTCAATCTCACTGATCCGGTGGCGAATCGCTTCCAAAAGCTCAAAAGCCGCATCCTCAATCGTGGTTTTTTCCGTATCCAGAATCAGATCGGGAGTCTGAGGTGGCTCAAAGGAGCTATCTCTTCCAGTGAAATTCTTGATTTCTCCCCGCGCCGCCTTGGCATACAGCCCTTTTACGTCCCGCTGTTCGCAGGTTTCAAAACTCGCTTTTACGTAGACTTCAAAAAGATCCGCTCCCAGGATTCCACGGGCCAGGTCCCGGAGTTCCCCTTGTGGGGTAATGGCGGAAACGAAGGTAATGATCCCTTGGGAGACGAAAATTTTAGCCACCTCGGAAAATCGCCGGATGTTTTCGAGCCGATCCTCGTTGCTGAATCCTAAATTCGAGTTCAGTCCGGAACGAAGATTGTCTCCATCCAGAATCGTCGTCATCCGGCCCTGCTGATGCAGCACGCGTTCAACTGCATTTGCGATCGTTGATTTCCCAGAGCCGGAAAGTCCACACAACCAAATCACAATCCCCCTTTGGCCGAGAAGATGCTCTTTTTCCTGACGGCTGAGAAAACGGTGAAACTCGGTGTGGATATCCGGCATGGGGAGGCAATATAGCAATCGATGGCCGTGGGATGCAAGACCTGTCGGGTGAGAGTTTCAGAGGCCCTTGCCAATGATGAATGCGTCAAAGCCGTAGGCCTTGAGTGCGCTGGAGTCCAATACGGCCCGACCATCGAAGACAAACGCAGGTTTCAGCATCAGATCATAGATGCGGGCAAGATCCAGAGTCTTGAATTCATCCCACTCAGTGAGAGTCGCCAGAGCGTGGGCGCCTGTTGCGGCTTCATACGGAGTTTTGCAGATCTGGACGTGGGTATTGATGAGATCCGCATCCACTCCGGCGTAGAGAAGATCCTGTTTGATGGATGCTTCACTTACCTGAGGATCGTAGATCGCTACGTAGGCACGCTCCTGCAGCAGGTCGGCACATACCTTGATGGCTGCAGCTTCCCGGGTATCGTTTGTATCCTTCTTGAAGGCGAACCCGAGTATGGCGACCCGCTTGCCATTGACAGTGTTGAAAAGCGTCCGGACGATTTTTTCCACAAATCGTGATTTCTGCCAATCGTTGAGATGAACGACCTGACGCCAGTATTCGGAAACCTCCGGCAGTCCGAAGGATTCACAGAGATAGACGAGGTTGAGCAGGTCTTTTTGGAAGCAGGAACCACCAAAACCTACAGACGCTTTCAGGAATTTTGGCCCGATTCGGGAGTCCATGCCGATCGCTCGGGCCACTTCATCCACATCAGCTCCTGTCGCTTCGCAAAGTGCGGAGATGGAGTTGATCGAGGAAATCCGTTGTGCGAGGAAGGCATTGGCCACCAGCTTTGAGAGCTCGGAAGACCAAAGATTGGTGGTGAGAATACGCTCCCGTGGCACCCAGTTGGCATAGACGGAAACCAAAGCATTCATGGCCTCCTGACCTTCTGGTGTGGACTCACCTCCGATGAGAATGCGATCCGGAGATTCCAAGTCTTCGATGGCCGTTCCTTCGGCGAGGAACTCAGGGTTGGACAGCACCTGGAAAGTCGCATTCGTGGTGGTATTGGCAGCAAGAATGGTTTTGATCGCAGTAGCGGTTTTCACCGGGATGGTGGATTTTTCCACGATGATCTTATTGCCTTCAGATACCTCCGCGATAAGCCGTGCGGCGGATTCGATATAACGAAGGTCAGCTGCGCGTCCGGCACCGATGCCGTAAGATTTGGTAGGAGTCCCTACGGAAACAAAAATCAGGTCCGCTACGGCGATTGCTTCCCGGATCTCCGTGGTGAAATGGAGATTCTTCCCACGGGCGGAAGTGACGATTCCATCCAAGCCTGGTTCATAAACCGGCAGAGTATCTGAATTCCAAGCTGCGATACGCTGGGCATTGAAATCTGCTACGGTCACTTGGATGTGCGGGCACTTGGCTGCGATCATGGCCATGGTGGGACCTCCGACGTAACCTGCACCCAGGCAGCAGATATTTTTGATGGACGTAATCATAAGATGGTTAAGAAAAAACTCAGTGTGCTTTCAAGCGGTCACGCAGAAGGTGGTAAATGAAAAGTGTGTTGTATGTGAAGTAGCGTTTGAAAAGTCTCCTTGGCTCCATCGCCAGACGGTAGATCCATTCCAACCCATTTCGTTGGAGAAATGCGGGTGCCTGACTTACCTCTCCCGCGTGGAAAGCAAAGGCAGCGCCGATGCCAAAATACACACCAGGTGGCAGTTGATCCTTATATTTGGCAATCCAGTGTTCCTGCTTGGGGCAGCCGATGCCTACCCAGATGAGGTTCGCTCCGGTAGCCCGGATTTTCTCACAGATGCGGTCAAATTCATCCACTGGCCATTCGCCGAAGGGTGGTGAATAGGAGCCTGCGATGATGGTTTCAGGAAACCACATTCCGAAGTTTTTATGTAGAAGGTCCAGTGTGGACTGCTTGCCGCCCAACAAAAAATGGCGGTATTGCGGCTGGGCTGCTGTGCCCTTCAGCGTTTCCAGCATCAGGCTAGGCCCATAAACCCGGTCCCTTAGGCGTTCGCTGACTGGAAGCTTTCTATTCAATGCCCATACCAGAGGCATGCCATCAGGGACTATAAGATCGAAACGATCCATGCTGGCTTTAAAGCCAGGATCGGTCCGGTTCATGGCAGCCACCTGGGTATTGGCTGCTTCCAGTGCATAAACCTCCGGCTTGATGGCATGGGTTTTAATCCATGTGACCGCCCCTGCATAATCCGTACAGGCAAGCGGGAGATCCAGCACTGGCAGTGTTTTGATCGACATGAGGAATGAATCTAAACCCGGCAGAAGGGTTCGATGGCCCCAATGTTTTTGTGATCCTGCACGGCTTGATCCCGGTCGGTTGTGTTATCGAAAAGATAGAGGGCATAGCCACCATGCCCTCCGCCACAATACTTGTGTGCAAGGGCGCCTGGAATGGTGGGTAATTCATCCATGCCCTCTTTCAACTGCACTTCATAATATGTAGAGATGCCATCTGCCAAGAGGCGAATGTTTTCCAGCAATACCGCTTCCCGGGAGATTCGAGCACTACGGGCGATCATATCAAAGTCCCTGGTCTGGTCCACCACTCCCGGTGTGTCGTGATGGGTGCCTGTCCAGAAAATGGCCATTTTTCCAAGTAGGAAATCCCCATTGCGCTTGAAGTCCAGAACTGGCTTATGGCCGGAGCGCCAGACACACACTCCGGTTTCGCGAATGACGGCAGGATCCTGCCAGCCCACTCCCAAATCAATTTCCGAATCCACACCATCTTTCCCATTCAATAGTGCCCATGCTCCGCTGCCGCCTAGTCCCGCTTGCTTTTCATAGGGCCAGTTCCGAAGTGAAACGAGGGGGGAAATGGAGCAGTTCACTATGTATTCACCTTCCTTGGAATATCGGGGGACATCCAGCCAGCCTCCAGCGAAGTCCACACGGAGCGGCGCCTCTGTGGGTGCCTGGACGAATTTAACAATGGAGGAAGTGGAAACGGGTTCGAAGCGGGGAGGTGTTTTGGGTAAAACAACATACTCTGCCCCCACTTCCGCGCACAAGGCTCTCTTTAAATCTCCATATTTATCATCTTCCGTGACGGCTAGTACATCCGGTTTGAGAGCCAGGAACGCATCCCGGAAATCGATTCCCTCCTCATGGCCGACTCCTACCACGACGTTGTCCACCATGCGCATGCTTTCGAGCATCGCTTTTTTGTGGTCGTCTGGAATGGAGGGTTTCCGATGCTTATGAATCCAAAGTACTTCAGAGGAGGCAAAGGACACGGTCAGGTGATCACCGAGTGCCCGTGCTTCCTCGAAGAATTGGATGTGGCCACCATGCAGGATATCATAACATCCACTGATGAAGACTTTTTTCATGAAGGGTGAATGCAAAATTACTCGATGGTCACTGCTACGTGGTGGCCATGAGCCTCCAGCAGTGCGTGTCGCTTGGCTTTTTCCAGATCGGAAGCCACCATTTCCGCGCACATTTCTTCCACAGTGATTTCCGGAATCCATCCGAGTTTTTCTTTTGCCTTCGCCGGATCTCCAAGGAGGGTTTCCACTTCTGCAGGACGGAAATAACGTGGATCCACGCGGACGATTATCTGACCGACGGAAACGGCAGGAGCTTTGGAGGAGTCAACGGATGTTACCGTGGCGATTTCATCCACTCCTCCACCGCTGAATTCCACTCCGATGCCTGCCTCCTTGGCGGACATGCGGACAAATTCCCGGACGGAGATTTGCTTGCCGGTAGCGATTACGAAATCTTCAGCCACTTCCTGTTGGAGCATCATCCATTGCATGCGGACATAATCCTTGGAGTGTCCCCAGTCCCGGAGCGAATCCATGTTGCCCAGAAAGAGGCATTTTTCCAAACCTTGGGCGATGTTGGCCACCCCGCGCGTGATCTTGCGGGTGACAAAGGTTTCACCACGCCGTGGAGACTCGTGATTGAACAGGATACCATTGCAGGCATAAATGCCATAGGACTCGCGATAGTTCACCGTGATCCAGTAGGCATACATTTTTGCCACTGCATAGGGAGAGCGTGGATAGAAAGGAGTGGTTTCCTTTTGAGGAATTTCCTGGACGAGACCGTAAAGCTCGGAAGTGGACGCTTGGTAGAAACGTGTTTTGTTTTCAAGGCCGAGAAAGCGTATTGCTTCCAGCAGACGCAGGGTGCCGATGGCATCCACATCTGCCGTGTATTCCGGTGCCTCAAAGGATACGGCCACATGAGATTGTGCTCCCAGGTTATAGACTTCATCCGGTTGCACTTCCTGCAGGATACGTGTGAGGTTGGATGTATCCGTTAGGTCGCCGTAGTGAAGGCGGAAACGCTTGTTTTCCAAATGGGGGTCTTCGTAAATATGATCGATCCGCTCGGTATTGAAGGAAGATGCCCGGCGTTTGATGCCATGGACTTCGTAGCCTTTTTCGAGGAGGAATTCGGCCAAATAGGAGCCGTCCTGACCAGTGATGCCTGTAATTAACGCACGTTTCATAGAGGAGAGAAATCAAAAGAGGAAAGGATTAGAGCCGGGCGGCGCCTGCCTCCAGGCTTGCCAGAAAATCTCCATAAGCAGCGCTCAGGCCGTCTTTGAAGGAAATGATGGGATTCCAGCCGGTGCCTTGAATTTTGGTAATATCCATCAGCTTGCGTGGAGTTCCGTCCGGTTTGCTGGGATCTGTGAGTATTTCACCCGTGAAGCCCACCGTCTCTGCCACGAGTTGGGCGAGATTGAGAATCGTGAGATCATCTCCCACTCCCACGTTTACCCAATCCGGCGGATTATCGAGGGAGAGCAGATGGAAGCAAGCGGCCGCCAAATCATCCACGTGGAGGAACTCCCGGCGGGGCGTGCCCGTGCCCCAGATGGTGACGGACCGGCCGCCATGCACCTTGGCTTCATGGAAGCGGCGGATGAGGGCAGGAATCACGTGGGAATTTTCCGGGTGATAGTTGTCGCCAGGCCCGTAGAGATTGGTGGGCATGGCAGAATGGTAAAGCAAGCCGTGCTGCGCGCGGTAATGCTGGCACAACTTCAATCCTGCGATTTTAGCTACTGCGTAAGCTTCATTGGTACATTCGAGCGGACTGGTCAGCAGGCAATCTTCCGGCATCGGTTGAGGTGCCAACTTCGGATAGATGCAGGAGGAGCCGAGGAAAAGGGCCCGGGGCACTTCTGCGCGGCGTGAACCTTCTACCAGATTGGATGCAATGGCCAGGTTCTCGTAAATGAAGTCAGCCGGATAAGTGGAATTCGCATGAATGCCGCCGACTTTTGCTGCGGCGATGACGACGATGTCCGGCTTGGTTTTTTCCAGATAACTGAAAACAGAAGCTTGATCAATTAGGTCTAACTCCGCCCGTGTAGTGGTCAGTATCTCGTAACCCCCAAGTGATTCCGCTTTCCGGACAAGAGCTGAACCCACCATTCCACGGTGGCCTGCGATGTAGATTTTCTTCATAGATTCGTCCCGTATTTAGCAATCAGGCGATCAGCCTCAGCAAGAGCCATGCCTGTTACCTGATCCATGTTGTAATAACGATAAAGAGCAAGCCTCCCAATAAAACTGGTGGCTTTTTCCTGAACGGCCAGAGCTGAATATTTTTGATAGATTGCGAGGGAGTCCGGAGCTGGGATCGGATAGTAGGGATCTTCTCCCGGTGTCCAGTCCTTCGGATATTCGCGGATGATGGTGGTTTGATCCACCTGTTGCCCGGTCACGTGTTTCACTTCTACGATACGGGTGAAAGGGATTTCCTGATCCGGATAGTTTACTTGAACGGTAGGCTGCCAGAAACCGGGCTTTCCAGCGATGGGCTCCCTTGCTTTCAGTTGCTCACGATCAAACGACTCCGCTTCAAAACGGAGTGAGCGATAGGGAAGTGCGCCGAATTTCCGATCATAGAATTCATCGATGGCACCGGTGAAAACCAAATGCTTGTAGTTCCATTTCTTTCTGGCCTCTTCAAAATCAACGCCCAGTTGCAAATCGATTCCCGGAGTATGGGCGAGCAGGTTTTCAAACAGTGCCGTGTAGCCCTGCTTTGGCATTGCCTGGAAATTTTCCGTTAGGTAACGATTGTCCCGGTTGTTGCGTATAGGGATTCTGCCGCAGACGGAGGGATCAAGTTCCCGTGGGTGGCGCTTCCACTGTTTGAGGGTATAGGGTTCGAAAAAGAGTTTGTAGAATTCCCAGCCCACTTGGGAAATAATGACTTCTTCGGAATTGGCAGGCACTGCGATCGGCACTTTCCTTTCATTCAGCCAAGCCTCGAATTGGTCCGTCCCGGAGTTCCGACCAATCAATTCCTCAAAGGTATTCAGATTGATGGGAAAACTCCAATAGCGGCCTTGGGTAAAGCTTTTCAGAACATAGCTCACTTCGTGCCACTCTGTGAAGCGGGAGAGATACTCGATGATGCGTCTGGAATTCGTGCGGAAGTAGTGCGGCCCGTATTGATGGATCAACACACCCGCCCCATCAATGCGATCATATGCATTTCCTCCCGTATGATTTCTCCGGTCCACGACTGTGCACTTCCATCCAGCGGAGGCCAGTCGCTCTGCCAGAACAAGTCCTGAAAAGCCGGCGCCGATGATGAGAAAGTCTGTTTGAAAATCCGCGTTCAGAATGAAGGGGAATGAAGTGGTGAATAAGCTTTGGCAAGCTGCCGCCCATGGTCGTGCCTTCAATTTTCAGTCGAAGGAAACCACTGCTGGATAAGAGGAAGATGGATCTTTCCGGACAAAGCCGATGGGAGATGGATGCTGAGTAATGTGAGGAGAAAAAGTGCGGCTGATTGTGTGATTATTCCGTTGCCGATAAGCGAGCCCGCCAAGGCTGAGGGCGTCTCGGGAGAAGCAAACTGAAGATATCCAGTTCCACCGCTTGCTCCTGTCCCAGAAACTCAAGCAGGATTTTTACCCGCTCTACGGCGGGGGCGACTTCGATGATTTTACCCTTGATGCCTTGCAGGGGGCCGTGGGCCACTTCCACTTCATCTCCGGGTTCGATGGATGGATGAATGATCAGTAAATCTTCTTCGGTTTCCCGGCTGGACTGGATGTCCGCGCGCAGCGCTTCCACAAACGCATCCGGGATGGGCGGAGTTACTGCTCCAAAACGGACGAGGCCTCTAACGCCCTGACAGAACGCCACGGCCCGTTCCATTTCAGTGAGAATGAACTTTGCCAGCACATACCCTGGAAACAGAGGCTCCACCCACCAGATCTTGCCACGGCGGGTGGCTTTGCGATAGCGCAGCCGGGGGCAGAAAATCTCCACCTTTTCCAATTCACGCAGATAATTGGCTGCGATGTGCTCACGTTTGGTCTGCGTGCGGACGCAATACCACGCTGGCATATGGGTGGAGTTTCTCTTCATTGGCCCAGCAGTTTTTGAAGAATCGGCAAGACCGTGCCGCTGCGGCTCATCCAGTTATCCAAACGTTCTATCCGCTCGGATAAAAATTCCCGGCGCTCGGCATTTTCCACTTGTTGGACTGCGTCTGTAAGATTGCGAACCTTGCTCCTCCCGCTCTCCAGATGAGGGCGGATTTGTTCGCGGATAAAACCGCCTACCAACCGCTTCAGGTCAACTGCCGGTTCATAATAAGTCCGGCGCACACTTGCTGTTTCGGCTTCCTTCACCGCTCCCAATTCCTTGAGCATCCTAAGTCCCTGGCTGGCAGAGCCTTTGCTGATCGATAGCCGGACCACGATGTCATCCAAGGCAAGAGGATAATTGGTAACAAACAGCAGACCGTAAATTTCGCCAATCGATCGTGGGAGTCCGAGTACCCGGACTCCATCCACGAAAACGCTGACCATCTGTTGCTCCAGAAGGCCCAGCGTTTGCTGACCGATGGCTTTTTGTTCTGCGGAAATATCCACAACCGCCTTTTTAGGCGATGCTTCCGTTTGTTCAATCTATTTTGAACAAACTTTTGGCCGATTATTCTTTTGTAAGACAGGGACTTGGAGAGGGACAATCATTCAGGTCAGATTCCTTGCGTCCGAAGGATTTTCATGCTGGAAACCTGCATGCGAATTCTGATCACTGGCGGAGCGGGCTTTCTAGGATCCCATCTCTGCGAAAGATTGCTCAGTGAAGGGAATGAGGTCATCTGCTTGGATAACTTTTATACCGGTAGAAAGCAGAATATTTCCAAACTGCTGTCGCATCCGTATTTTGAATTAGTCCGGCACGACGTGACGGAGCCATTCAAGTATGAGGTGGATCAGATTTACAACCTCGCCTGTCCCGCATCGCCTCCGCATTATCAGCACAACCCGATCAAGACGACCAAGACTTCGGTATTGGGAGCCATCCATTGTCTGGGACTCGCGAAGCGGGTGAAAGCGCGTGTTTTCCAAGCTTCCACCTCTGAGGTTTATGGAGATCCGGAGATCCATCCACAGCCGGAATCTTACAAGGGCAGCGTGAATCCCATCGGTATCCGCGCTTGCTATGATGAAGGGAAACGCTGTGCGGAGACTCTTTTCTTCGATTACCATCGCCAGAACGGTGTGGATATCCGGGTGGTCCGGATCTTCAATACCTATGGCCCCAACATGCTGCCGGATGATGGCCGTGTGGTTTCCAATTTCATTGTGCAGGCTCTAAAGGGCGAAGATCTCACCATTTATGGGGATGGCCTCCAGACCCGCTCGTTCTGCTATGTGGACGATTTGATAGAAGGCTTTGTGCGTCTGATGAATCACCCTTCCCAGACTGGCCCGGTCAATATTGGTAATCCGGGCGAATTTTCGATGCTGGAGCTTGCGGAGTTGATTCTGAAAAAAATCGGCGGAAAATCGAAGATCTCCTTCTTTCCTTTGCCCGGTGATGATCCGAAACAACGGCGCCCGGACATCACGCTCGCACGGAGAGATCTCGGATGGGAGCCTAAGGTTTCATTGGAAGATGGGCTTGACCCAACGATCGCCTACTTCAGCAAGCTGTTGAAAATCAGTTGATCAGTAGTTCCGCTGGAGCAGATAATCGGCGATTTCCCGCAGGCGGTCTGCATCGGCCCCCAATGGATTCAGTGAATCCATTGCTTCCGTTGTGAGTCGCAGAGCTTCCATTTTGGAAGCTTCCAGCCCGATGACTGAAGGATAGGTGGATTTCTGTACAGCTTCGTCTTTTCCCGCCGTTTTTCCCAATACCTCGGTGGTTTGTGTGACATCGAGAATGTCATCAATCACCTGAAAAGCCAGGCCCAGCGCCCGGCCAAAATGGCTGAGAGCTTCCAGTTTTTCCGGAGAAGCATTGGCGGACATGGCACCCAGCCGGATGGAGGTCGTCAACAGGGCCGCCGTTTTAGTCAGGTGAATGCGGTCCAGCTGATCTTTATTAAGCGCCTTCCCTTCTCCTTCCAAGTCCATCACCTGGCCTCCGATGAGTTGCTGGCTGCTTCCAGCAAGTGCCAGTTCGGAAAGATACTCCCGCATCGAATAACGGCCGGAATCCGGGGTCCGGCACAGGACGAGAAATGATTGCGTCAATAATGCGTCACCACACAGCACAGCCATACCTTCTCCATAGATTTTATGGCACGTCGGCTTCCCGCGGCGGAGATCGTCATTATCCATGCTGGGGAGATCGTCATGCACCAGCGAATAGGTGTGCAGCATTTCCACTGCGCAGGCGGCAGGCATGGCCTGTTCCAAGGTTCCTCCACACGCTTCGGCCGCAGCCAGACATAGTACCGGGCGCAGGCGTTTGCCTCCGGCGAAAATGCTGTAGCGCATGGCCGAGTGGATCGTTCCCGGCTCCTCAGTCGCATTGGGCAAATACTTGCACAATGCGGCGTCCACCTCTGCGGCGCGCTCCTTCAGGTAGTCCTTGAGAGTCATGGCTTGGGAAAAGAAAAAGGCGGGAACCGGAAAGTCCCCGCCTTGATGGCATCACAGAATTTCCGCGATCTGCACAGCGTTGAGTGCAGCACCCTTGCGGACCTGATCGCCCACCACCCAGAGATCCAGTGCATTCTCCAGCACCAAATTCTTGCGGATACGGCCTACCAGACAGTCATCCTTGCCAGTGGTATCTAGAGGCACCGGGAAAATCTTGTTGGCGATGTCGTCCACGACCTGAATGCCCGGCTTGCCTGCGAAGGCGGCGCGTGCCACGTCCGCATCCACCGGCTTATCGAAGACGGCGGTGATGGAGACGGAGTGCGAACGGTAAACCGGCACGCGGACGCAGGTGCAGGAAACCTTCAGATCATTGTGACCCAGGATCTTGCGTCCTTCGTTCAGCATCTTCAGTTCTTCCTTGGTGTAGCCGTTTTCGGTAAAGGCATCCACTTGCGGAATCACGTTGAATGCGATCTGGCGTGGGTAGATTTTCGGAGCGAAAGGCTCGTTGTGGGTGATGGCTTTCACCTGCTCTTCCAGCTCGATGATGCCTTGTGCTCCAGAGCCGGAAACGGCCTGGTAGCTCGAGGCGATGATCGACTTGAGGCCGAATTTTTCGTGAAGCGGTGCCAGAGCCATCAGGGAAATGATGGTGGTGCAATTGGGATTCGCGATGATGCCCTTTGGGCGATTCTTCGCGGCTTCCGGATTGATTTCAGGCACAACGAGAGGAACTCCCTCATCCATTCGGAATGCGGAGGAGTTATCGATGACCACGGCTCCTGCTGCGGCGGCAGAGGGGCCATATTCAAGGGAAATGGAACCGCCCGCGCTGAAAAGCGCGATGTCCACACCCTCGAACGAATCATGGGTCAATTCCTCAATGACGATTTCCTCGCCACGGAAGGTCTTGGTTTTGCCAGCGGATCGTGCTGAAGCCAGAAGTTTCAGTTTGCCCAGCGGGAAGTTCCGTTGTTCAAGACAAAGGAGCATTTCTTCGCCGACGGCACCCGTCGCACCTACGATCGCTACATGTGGTTGGTTCATTTCCAATAGCCGGCTTCTTTTTTGCCGGGGCGGGGACCTTAGCCACTTCCTGCGCTGTGGCAAACGATTCGTGAAGAGTCGAGGGTTTTCCGTGCGTTGGCTTCCAGCAAGGGCTTGGCATGTCGAGTGCTTGGGCGGGATGCCTCAGCTCCTCATGCAGAAAATTCCCGCCGCATTTTCCTCGGTGAAGGCTCCGGCGTTCATCTCTCTCGGGTTGGGGATCGCGCTTTCATTACTCGTCACCCGGGAATTGTGGCGCTCGAATCAAAAGTCCCAGCGGGACGAGACGGCTCGGGTGGCGCAGGATCGCGTGGATGTCATCCGCGGCCAGATTCTTCGTTCCATGGAGGTGCTTCACTCCATGGTGGCATTTTTTGAGGCACGGCAGGAAGTGACGCGGGAGGAGTTCCGGGCCTTCGTGGATGGCTCGCTAGCCCGCCAGCCGGAACTGCAGGCGCTCGCTTGGGACCCGCTGGTGCGGCGTGCGGAGCGTCCCGCATGGGAGGCCCGGGTAAGGGAGGAGGGGTTTTCCCAATTTCATTTCACGCAGGAACAGACGGAAGGCGTGCGGGTGCCGGCAGAGGAGCGGGATATTTATTACCCCGTGTATTTTCTGGAGAGTTTGCAGAAAAATGCGCCCGCACTCGGCTTTGATGTCGCTTCAGAAAGTCGCCGCCGGGCCGCCTTGGAGCGGGCGAGGGTGAGCGGACTGCCTACAGCCACTGCTCCCATTCGCCTGGCGCAAGAGCAGGAATCCCAAAAAGGCTTCATCGTTTTCGAGCCGGTGTATGCAGGTGAGTCAGGCCCGGAGGAGGAACGCAGGCACTCCTTGCGGGGATTCGTCACTGCGGTGTTCCGCATTGGGGATTTGATTGAGCTCACTCTAGGCTCGCGGCGGGAGAAATCTGTGGCGCTTTCCGTATTTGATGAAGCGGATGGGGCTCTCCTGTATCGGCAGATGGGGAAACGGGCGGAAGGCGCATCCGGCTGGAAGACATCGCTGGATGTGGCGGGGCGTCATTGGACCCTGCTTTTTGAACCCATGCCGGACTTCCATCGGCAGCAGGCGAATGCACTCCCGTGGATCGTGCTAGGCAGCGGCCTCATCATCACCGCGCTGCTTTCCGCCTATCTCTGGAACAGCTCCAGGCAGACTGTATTGATGCGGCGGGAAGTCATGGAGCGTCAGGCAGCGGAAGCTGCAGCGGAAGCGGCGAATCAGGCGAAGTCGGAGTTTCTGGCAAATATGAGTCATGAGATCCGCACACCGATGAATGCGATCCTCGGCTATTCCCAAATTCTATCCCGTGATGATGCGCTGCCTCCTTTCCACAGGGATGCGGTGGCCACCATCATCAGCAGTGGCGATCACCTTTTGCATCTGATAGATGAAATTTTGGATCTGTCAAAAATCGACGCGGGCCTTATGGAGCTCACCATTGCTGAGTTCGATCTCACGTCCCTCATTCGGGAGGTGGAGGCGATGTTCCAGCATCCCTGTGAGGAAAAGCAATTGGGCCTGCTCGTTGAACATTCTGCCGGTTATGCTCCAGTTCTTTTGCAGGGGGATGCACACAAGCTCAGGCAGATCCTGATCAATCTGACGGGGAATGCGGTGAAGTTCACCCACTCCGGGCGTGTGACTCTGAGGACAGAGCGGAAAAAGGGAGATGCCTGGCAATTCCAAGTGGAAGATACCGGGATAGGAGTGAGTCCAGCCATGAGGGAAAAGATATTCCAGCCATTCCAGCAAGGTGGAGGACAGGAAGGGGGTACGGGATTGGGGCTCACTATTGCAAGCCGGCAAATCCAGTTGATGGGCGGCTCCCTCACGCTGGAATCTATTCTGGGTAAGGGTTCCGTGTTTACGTTGATCCTTCCTCTGCCGGAAGCGGTGGAGGAAAGAGCGCCCTCACGAAGGATGAAACGTGCGAAGCGTCTGGCGGAAGACGTCCGCATCCGCGTGCTGGTGGTGGATGATATTTTGGAAAATCGCAGCGTGCTGGCTGGCATGCTCACCCAGATCGGGTGTGAGGTGGTGCTCGCAGAGAACGGGCGGCAGGCCATGGAGGTGATTCGTATTTCCCAGCCTCACATGGTTTTCATGGATATTCGCCTGCCCGGAGGGGATGGCATGGATGTCACCCGCAGCATGGTGGAAGAATTCAATGCCAGCGGGCTGAAAATCATCGCCACCTCCGCCTCAGCGCTCGCACAAGATCGGGAGGAATGTCTGAAGGTGGGGTGTGATGATTTCGTGGCCAAGCCATTCCGGGCGGAAAGGATTTTCCAGTGCCTCAATCTGCTGGATGGGGTTTCGTTTATCTATCAGGATATTCCATCTGCATCCACCGGGGTATTTGACTTTGGCCGACTCACTCTGCCGCAGGAGCTCGCTACGCGCCTGACGATGGCTGCGGAGCTTCACAGTGCCACTGTTTTGAAAAGCTGTCTCATCGATGTGGAGCAGTTGGGAGAAGCGGGGGAGCGGTTGGCCCGCCATCTGCGGGGATTCCTTTCCAGCTACGATATGAAAACCATCCAACGTCTGGTCGCACAGATCCCTGTGGAATGAGTGCCCGTCTCCTCATCGCTGATGACACGCCCGCCAGCCTCTCGCTGCTCTGCGATTTGTTGGAACCGCATGGTTATGAAATTCTTGCCGTATCGGACGGGCGTGCCGCGATTGAACTGGCCCACCGTGCCCGACCGGATCTGGTGCTGCTCGATGTGGTAATGCCACGCAGCGATGGCTTCAGCGTATGCCGTGCTTTGAAGGCAAATCCGGAGACGGCACACATTCCCGTTATTTTCATCACCAGCCGCCAGAGTGCGGAGGATATTGTGCGCGGATTTCGGTTGGGAGCTGTGGATTATATCCTCAAGCCTTTTCATGCGGAGGAAGTCATCACCCGTGTCTCTACGCATCTGCGGTTCAGCCAGATCACGCGGGAACTCCAGGAACGCAATGCAGAACTGGAAGCGGAAATTTCCAAACGCCAGGCAGCCGAACAGGCACGGGACAAGGCAACTGCACGGCTTTCCTCCCTTGCTTCCGATGAGGCGAAACGCTGGGGCATGCAGGGATTTGTAGGCAGCAGTCCGCATCTGAGACACATTCTATCAGACATCGAGAAGCTGCAACAGTTTGGGAAAACCAGCGTACTCATTACGGGCGAGAGCGGCACAGGCAAGGAGTTGGTCGCGCGTGCCATCCACCACCACAGCCCGCGCAAGGAAGACCCGTTCATCCCGGTGAACTGCGTGGCCATTCCGGGCGAACTCGCGGAGTCTTTGTTCTTCGGCCATACCAAGGGAGCCTTCACCGGAGCCACGGCGGATCGGAAGGGCTATCTGGAAATGGCGGATGGCGGCACCCTGTTCCTCGATGAAATCGGTGATATGCCTGCCACCCTCCAGGGAAAACTGCTCCGTGTCTTGGAAGATGGAGAAGTGACCCCGGTCGGTTCCAATAAACCCCGGCGTGTCGATGTCCGTATGGTCTCCGCCACCAATGCGGATTTGCCGGAAAAAATGGCATCCGGGAACTTTCGTCAGGATCTCTTTTTCCGGTTGGCGCGCTTCACGGTGCAGACGCCATCGTTGCGGGAGCGCAAGGAGGATATTCCACTGTTGGCCACCCATTTTCTGCATGTCTTTGCCACAGAAATGGGCCTCACGCCCCCCGTTCTATCAGATGAAGCTCTGGGTGTGCTGGCGGCGTATTCCTTTCCAGGAAATATTCGTGAGCTAAAAAATGTGATGGAGCGCGCGCTCATCTTAAGTGGCGGAAAGCCCATCTCCCACAAGCATCTCCAGCTTTTCCAATCCGCCCACGCGCCGATGGAAATGAAACCTGCATCTATTCCGGCAGACTTGCCTCTTAATCTGGAAGCCGCAGAGCATGTGCTCATCCAGAGGGCCTTGGAACAAACCGCTGGTAACGTAGCGGAGGCAGCACGTCTGCTGGGGGTAAACCGCAGCCGCATTTATCGGAGGTTTCCAAACCTATCTGCTTGAATGCGGTTGCGGCTTCGCCTCATCCCGAGGGGACTAAGCGTTGCGCATGTTGCGTGGAGGCACACATGAGACATCGGAGGGTTGATCCGCTATCAGCTTAGGTTTTTTGTAAAATGTTTACCGTCAGTTGATGGGGTGAGCGTTGAGGTGCATGGCATCAGCGGTGCTAAAGGAAGACCGCCTTCCTTTAACTCAATTCCACCAATCATGAAATTGCCATCGTTTGATCCACGCCGCTGCATCGGCTCCCTCTTGGCTGCGGCGGTATTCGCCACCGTTCTCCTTGGCTCTGAGTCCAAGGCGCAAAACAACTCCCCGGTTCACTTTTTATTCCAGTCGGACTTTTCCGATCACTACATCACTCCGCGTGGTCTGGATGTGGAAAATCAAGGTCTCGTCTATCAGCCGCTGCTGCTGGTGTTGTGGGATATTTATACAGACAAGGATGCCCTGCTCAGTGGAGTATCCCTCACCGCCGGAATGTGGAGTTCCATTCATGAAAATGAATCTGGAAAGGACCCAGGCCACTGGAATGAGTGGGACCCGATCCTGGGCCTCACGTTTTCCTTTAAGGATTACCTGAAGTTCGAAACGAACTACACCGCCTTCGAATCGAAGGTGGATTCCTATGACACCTCCCACCATCTGGAACTGAAGCTGAAGCTGGATGATTCCAAATGGTTGAAGGAATTCGCGCTCAATCCCTACATCGCCTTCTGGAAGGAACTCGATAACAAGTCGACCGTCGTCTTCGATTTCGATACCTCGAGAGAAAGCTACTACTTCACCGTGGGGGTGAACCCTACCGCGAAGCTGGGTCCGGTGAAAGTGGAACTGCCTACTTCCATCAACATCGTGGACAATCAGTTCTATCAAACCTTCGAAGGTGAGGGCGGTGGCTCGGGTATCGCGGTTTTTGGAACGGAACTTAAAGGAACCGTGCCTCTCTCCTTCATCCCTTCCTCATGGGGTTTTTGGTCTGCCTATGCAGGGGTGAAGTACTATCATCTTAGTAATGAGGGCTTGCTCGATGGAAATGAGGTTCTCGGTGCCACGGGAGAACGGAAAAAGGATCTGGTCCAGTTCCACACGGGTCTCACCATTTTCTTTTAGGCCCGCTTTCTGCTGAACCCTCACCCGGAGCTATCGGTATGGAAACGAAAACCATTCAGGCTGAACCTTATGCCTTCAATCTGATCCCTTCCCAGTGCGCGCTGCTCATCATCGACATGCAGCGCGATTTTCTGGAGCCAGGAGGATTTGGCGAAATGTTGGGCAATGATGTTTCACAACTGCGGCGCGCCATTGAGCCCAATCGCAGGCTTTTGGCCGCCTGGCGCGCCATGGGGCTGCAGGTCATCCATACCCGTGAGGGACATCGCCCGGACCTGGCGGACCTTCCGCTCTCTAAAAAGATCCGTGGGAGATCTGCGAAAACCATCGGTGATCCGGGGCCGATGGGCCGCATTCTCATCCGTGGCGAGGCAGGGCATGACATCATTCCGGAACTCTATCCGGCATCCGGTGAGCCTGTCATCGATAAGCCGGGCAAGGGTGCCTTCTTTGCCACCGATCTCCACGCCATCCTGCAAAACCGAAACATCACTCAACTCGTGGTTACCGGAGTCACGACCGAAGTGTGTGTGAATACCACCGTCCGCGAGGCAAATGACCGGGGTTACGAGTGCCTGGTGCCTTCGGATTGTGTGGGCTCGTATTTCCCGGAATTCCAGGAAATGGGGCTGAAGATGATCAAGGCCCAAGGCGGAATCTTCGGCTGGGTCGCGGATTCTTCCTCCCTTCTGGCTGCTTTAAGTTGAACTGCTGTTTACCCTTTTATCATCTAACGAATCATCACCATGAATACCTTATCCAAACCAAAACTCTGGGTCCCAGGCGACTGGAATGCCTTTTTCGGGTTCGGGACGAACATCCTCGTCAATCTGCTGACCCTCACCGGCCTGCTGCTGTTCGTCCTTAAAATGCCCGCGCCTATCGTTTTCGGGCGCATCCTTCCGGCCACCGGACTTATGCTCTGCCTGAGCACCGTTTACTATGCATGGCTGGCCTACAAACTGGCGAAACAAACCGGGAGAACGGACATCTGTGCCCTGCCATCAGGAACCAGCGTGCCTCATATGTTTGTGGTGGTATTTGTCATCATGCTGCCTATCACGCTCCAGACGGGAGACCCGATCAAAGGCTGGGAGGCCGGACTCACATGGGTGTTTATTCAGAGCTTCGTACTGATGATCGGTGGATTTGTCGGGCCGTGGATTCGTAAGATTACCCCGCGCGCTGCCCTGCTTGGTACCTTGGCCGGTGTTTCCGTGACCTTCATTTCCATGAAGCCGGCGGTGGAAATTTTCCTGAATCCAGTCATCGGACTCACCTGTTTTGCCGTGATCCTTCTGAGCTGGTTCGGTGGAGTGAAATACAAGGGCGTTCCCGCTGGCCTCGTCGCCATTGCTGTGGGGACGATCATTGCCTGGGGATCGAATCTTTTCGGCCTCAACTACGGCGGCATGACGACGGCCGCTCTGGGGGAATCTCTGAAAGGATTCGGCTTCAATGTTCCACTGCCTGCTTTCGGTCACGTTTTCGGTGGGTTTCAATATCTGGGCATCCTGCTGGTGACGGCCATTCCCTTCGGCATCTACGATCTGGTGGAGGCTCTGGATAATGTGGAGAGTGCGGAAGTGGCAGGGGATTCGTTTCCTACGACACGTGTTCTAACGGCGGACGGCGTGATCAGTCTCATCGGCTGCCTGATGGGTAATCCTTTCATCAATGCGGTGTACATCGGCCATCCGGGGTGGAAGGCCATGGGCGGCCGGATCGGTTACTCGGCCGCCACCGGCATTGCGGTGATTTTGCTCACGTGGTTCGGGATTGTCTCCGTGATGCTTGCCTTCATTCCCACCGTGGCCATTCTGCCCATCCTTTTGTATATCGGCATGCTCATCGGTGCGCAGGCTTTCCAGGAAACGCCGAAGCGTCATGCACCAGCTATCGTTCTATCACTTGCTCCCCACCTTGCGCATTGGGTGGTCACCCTAATGACGGGCGCTCTTGCTGGCTCAGGCACGATCCTGGCCACGCTCACTCCTGAGAAAAAAGCAGCTCTTTATGCCGCCATGCAAAATGAAGGCGTCATGTTCCATGGCTTGGAGATTCTCGGAGGAGGTTCCATTCTGGGAGGCCTCATTCTTGGTGCCATTACGGTATTCATCATTGATAGAAACTTTCTTAAAGCTGGCCTGTTTTCCGTAACGGGTGGCGCGCTCACATTCTTCGGCTTCATGCATGGGGATCGGTTGGGCATTGCGCAAAGTCCCACCGTGGCCGCCAGTTACCTAACGGTCGGCCTGGTGTTCCTCGCCGCATGGAAGCTGGCTGCCGCCCCGGCGCTGGAGCCTGCTGCCATTGAAGAACCGGAGGAGGAAGAGGAGATCGATCCCGGAGTCCTCGCCAAGTCCTGATTTCCCGGAGGTGTTATCATACGCAGCACCGCGGACCACGTTTAGTCGGATTGACGAGGTTCGCGGTGCTTTTCCTCAAACCATTCCAACACAGCAGTTCCATGTCCTACGTCGATGCCGATCCCTATCCATGGCCATACAATGGAGATCTCCGTCCTGAAAACACCGTCTTCCTCGTGATCGACATGCAGATCGATTTCTGTGGCCCCGGTGGCTATGTCGATCAAATGGGCTATGATCTATCACTTACCCGTGCGCCCATCGAGCCGATCAAGAAAGTCTTCGAGGTGACCCGTGCCCTCGGCTATCATGTCATGCACACGCGGGAGGGGCATCGCCCGGATCTGGCGGATCTTCCTGCCAATAAGAAATGGCGCAGCCAACGGATCGGCGCAGGCATCGGAGATGCCGGACCATGCGGGCGAATCCTCACAAGAGGAGAGCCAGGCTGGAATATCATTGATGAGTTGGCCCCGCTGCCTGGAGAGGTCATCATCGACAAGCCTGGGAAGGGCTCTTTCTACGGCACAGATCTGGATATGGTGTTGAGACAGAAAGGGATCCAAAACATCATCCTCGCCGGTATCACCACGGATGTGTGCGTTCACACCACCATGCGGGAATCCAATGACCGCGGCTTCGAGTGCCTCTTATTGTCAGATTGTACCGCTGCCACCGATCACGGCAATCACCTCGCTGCCTTGAAAATGATCAAAATGCAGGGCGGAGTCTTCGGAGCAGTTGCTGAATCGTCGCAACTCATCCAGACTCTCCAATCATGACACCCGGCCATGGTGAACCTGCCATCGTTCTTCCTCCAGTGATCGAGCTGCGGAACCTTTTCCAAATCATCGAGCATCAGGAAGACTACGAGTGGGAATATTTCCGTGAAGGCGTGGACATCCACCGCCTCTACGGAGATGGCATCACCGGTCCTACCGCCGCGTTGTTACGCTACCGCGAGGCGGCACCCATTCCTCCGCATGTCCATGAAGGCTACGAGCACATTCTTGTCCTCAATGGCAGCCAGCAGGATGCGGAGGGAAAAATCACAACCGGCACTCTTCGCATCCACGCCCCCGGTACCACTCACATCGGCACTGCCGAAGCTGGATGCATCGTCCTGGCAATCTATGAAAAGCCAGTCAGCTTTTTCTGAAGAACCTTCATCCACACCGGCCGCGCTTTTCCCATGCGGCGACAATGATCAAAACGCCCGTCGTCGCAGCTGACAGCATCCACGGAGAAAGGTGCCCGGCAGCTGGCCACAGCAGCAGTAACAGGCCCAAGCCCACCAGATGGGAAGGCGGGAAATGATCGCCGATTGCCCGCTTGAAGAGAAGGTTGCCTAACAAATAAATCCCTGCTCCCCCCAGAAGCGAACCCACAACTTTACCATCACTGTGGCCGGATGGATGGGCGAGGACAAATTCATCCGCCACAGCAGTAAGGATGATGCCTGCTACCAGAAAGAGATGGAGATATGTATAGGCCAGCCGTGCCATGCTGCCAGGATTACTGGAGGAGGAAATCTGGTGGCTGCCTGCCTCTGAAGCGGTGTCAAAATAGATCCACCACAGAGCGAGGCTTCCTATCAATGACGCTCCGAACGCAGCAATCACCGGAAATGTCCACACCAGGGAACTGAAGGTGGCACCGGTTACCAGAATGGATTCCCCCAGAGCGATGATGATAAACAACCCGCATCGTTCCGCAATGTGATGTCCGGAGACTTCCCATTCCGTGGAGGAGGATCTGCCCAGTCCCGGGACGAAGAATCCAGCGGAAGGTGAGATGTATTCGATCAACAATGCCACCGCCCATAAGGCCAGACGGGCATAGTCTTCGCAAAAAGCGCCCGCCAGCCAAAACACCCCGCTCAATGTGAACCATGTGAGAATGCGCTGGAAATTTCTAACCAACAGCTCATTTCCCCGTACGGCCCAGAGGAAGAACAGGCATCTTCCCACCTGCATGAGCACATAGGCCCCCGCAAACGAGAGTGCGCGTTTGCCAAAGGACTCGGGCACGGATGCTGATAGAACGAGTCCCAGCCCCATCATTCCCATCAGCGCGTAGCGCACGGGGATTTTTTCCGGATCCAGCCAGTTCGTCACCCATGTGGTGAAGATCCATACCCACCAGACGGCGAGCAGCAGCATCAGCGTCTGCACCGCCCCGATGATCGAGAAATGACCGATCAGGGAATGGGAGAGCTGTGTGATGGCAAAAACAAAAACCAGATCGAAGAACAGCTCGATAAAAGCCACCTTCGAGGAATCATGCCCCGTTTTAGCTCTTAAATAATCGCGGGGCATACTCATGGGAAATGCTCAGCGGACTTCCACCGTTGTGCCAGGGCGGATGAGATTGGGCAGGCGGATGGCGTCCCAATTGGCCAGACGGATGCAGCCGTGGCTGCGGGCGCGGCCGATGGTTTCAGGATCAGAGGTGCCGTGCAGGCCAATGCCGGATTTGGTCAGGCCATTCCAGATGATGCCCACGGGACAATTCGGGCCCGGCGGGATATTCAGGGATTCCTTACCGCGTACGCCGGTGTCCAGCAGCTTCGGGTCATAGCGCCAGTGTGGCATTTCCACCATGTTCTTCACTGCCCAGTTGCCATAATGAATGAAGCGTTCTTCACCGGGAGTGATGGGGAAGGAAGCAATCAGCCCCCGGTTTGCCTTGGCGGGAGAAATGGAGCCATCTTCTGCGACGACGAGGGCCACAGGGGCGGCTTCAAAAATACGGACCTGATTGATTTTCGTATCCACCACGGCGTGGCGCTGACTGAGCGGGTCTTCCGCCTTATAGGAGGCTCCGGTGATTCGCTCGATGTGGAAGGGATTCACATTTGGCACCAGGATCGAATCCTTCGCCTTCAGATCATAGATCTTGGATTTTCCATTCAGGGAAATCAGATAATCTTCCGTAGTGTGATACCGCTCGGCCATGAATTCCGCATTGCTGCGATAGCTCATGCGTTTGCGGAGCGCCTGCAGGGAATGTTTGGTAGGTAGAGTCGGATCCACCCAGTCCTTCACTGCATCCGGCACCACTGCCACTGCATAGGGATTGTGCACTGCCTTGCGCGCTGCAGTATTCACAGCCACCCAGTCGCCCAGCGGGAAGCCATTCACCTCGTTCCAGGATTGCACCGCCAGTTCTGTAAATCGGCCAGGTTTGCCATCGATCACTCCGGGGCCGAAGTTCGATTCATCCAGGAAAATCTGCAGTCGTACGCCCTCCTCGCCCATGGGCTTGCTGTCCAGCGGAGCTACCGCAGGAGCTGCCTCCGTAGGCATTGCCCCCGTCGTTTGTGGAGTGGGATTGGCGGCTACATCCTCATCTCCTCCGATTGGCATGGCCTTCAGGACCGGGCGTGTAGGACTTTCCTGAACAGGAATGGGAGGCTGTTCCACTTGGGCACTGGCCGAGAGGGCACCAATGAAAAAAAGCGGCAAAAGGTGTCGAAGCATGGAGATGCGGAGGGTTATGAAAAATCAGACGGAAACGGCAGCGAAAGATTCAATGCGGCCTGCGATGGCGGCGGGCACCACAGCTGTGACGAGGATCTCATCCCCCTCATAAGTGGTGGAAAGTACCTTCGCATCGCGGTGGAGGAGATTCATGATATCCCCGCGGCTTTGCGGGATGCGGTATTCACGGCGTCTCACCCGGTCTGCCAGATGAGCGGAGCAAGCTTTTAAAAGCTCGTCCAAGCCGATGTTTTCGTAGGCGGAGGCATGCAGTGCGTCTGGATATTTCCGATCCAGCGCGGCCAATGCTTCAGGATCGGTCACACGGTCGATCTTGTTGAGGACCGTGATCATCGGTTTATCCTCTGCGCCCAGTTCTTTCAAAACCTCCAGTGTCGTATCGTGCAGACGATCAATTTCCGGGGAACTGGCATCCAGCACGTGGATGAGGAAATCCGCCAGCACCGCTTCTTCCAGCGTGGCCATGAAGGCCTCCACCAGACGGTGAGGTAGATTGCGGATGAAACCGACGGTATCTGTAATCAGCAGAGGCTGGCCATCCGGCAGCTCGATGCGCCGGGTGGTGGTGTCCAGCGTAGCGAAGAGCATATCCTTCGCCATCACACCGGCACCGCTCAGTTGATTGAGAAGCGTGGATTTTCCCGCGTTCGTATAGCCTACGATAGCGGCATGGGGCGTTTCCAGTTTTTCGCGCTCCTTGCGCTGGGTTTTGCGCTGCTTGCGCACCAGTTCCAATTCGCGCTTGGCGCGGTCGATCGTCAGGTGCGCCAGACGGCGGTCCACTTCGATCTGCTTTTCACCCATCCCCCGGGAGGCTCCACCGCCGCCGGTGCCACCGCCGCTGCCGCCTTCACGGTCAAGGTGTCCCCACATTCGCGCAAGACGGGGGAGGGCATACTGCATGCGGGCCAACTCCACCTGAAGGCGGGCTTCCTTGGTCTGGGCGCGTTTTGCGAAAATATCGAGAATCACCTCCTCGCGGTCGATCACGCAGAGATTGGCCAGCTTTTCCCACTCCCGCTGTTGGGAAGGGTAAAGGCCATTGTCGATGACGATGACATCGCACTCATGGGCGCGCGCAAGTTCCACGATTTCCGCTGCCTTTCCTGTGCCGCACAAGAGTTTCTTGTGCATCTCACGGCTGCGGACGAGAATGGATTCCACCACACCGATGCCGAGGGTCTTCACCAGCTCATTCAATTCGGTGAGCAGGGCGTCCGACTCATCTGCTTCACGTGCATCGAAGTAGATACGCACCAGCAAGGCGCGCTCCACCATCTCGGGTTTCTCTCTGACCTCAAACATCCGGCGCACTGGTAGCACTCGCCAGCCGGTCCGGCGATGGGAATTTTTTCCCCTTGGCAGGATCGGACTTTTTCAACGGGCCTTTACAGCCACCTCACGCTCATGTCCCCACAGGCCCCATACGATTCCTATCAGCCCGAAGCTGAGAAGCAGCGGAGGCAATCCGATGGTGAGGCTGATGCCCACAGGACCGATGGCATAAAGCACATCATTCGTCATGAAATGGGGGGCCAGGATGACATAAAGACGGGCCACAAGCAGAAATACCGTACCGATGGCCATGATATGGCCGCCCCGCCCCTGGTCACGCTTCGCCAGTTGTATTGCTGCCAGGCCTAGAAGGCCAAGTCCCAGAATGCCCAGAGCATCCATCAGCAGGCCGTTTTGTATGAATACTTCAAGCAGCAGGCTCATGCGAGGAAGGGGGAAAGGGGTGGGAATGCTTCAGAGGTGGAGCGGTGAGGATTTTCGTATGGATGGCCAGCCCCAGTCCCAGAAGGAACCAGCCCACGTTCATCGTGAAAATTTTGAGAGCATGAAACGCCAGAATCAGATCTTCATTGCCATGAAAATGCGGTTGGGAAGAATAGCGGCCGATTTTACCTGCCTCATAGAGTGGTAGCAGGATGGAGTAACCAAACCCCAGCAGGATGGCCCCCGCCATCATCAGGCGTGGACTCCAGCCACTCGCTTTTTTCGCAAACCGCCAGGCAATCATCATTAGGGAGATGCCCATAACAATCAGGAATACCGGGCGTGTCGCCTCGATGGAACCAAGGATAAGGGGGACTCCCAGGTAATTCATATGAACATTACGCCATCGCGTAGGCCATCCCGCAACTTGTTTTAACCTAGGAAGGGCTGGATATACCTGCGGCCATAAAACTTACCACTCCTGATGTGCTTCCCGGCTTGATAGTAAATGTATCTTAGCTGGATTTGTATCACATTGGAGCAGATGGAGTTTTATTTCTTATCCTCGCGTTTGTTTATCATTTTTTACACACGGTTGGGCTGGCTTTTTTGTTAGGATTGCCGGTGCCACATTGATATTTTTTTACCATTCTTCCGGTTTTCTCGCTTCCCCGGCTTTCGGCTCTTGCGGGAAGGCGTTTGGGCGCCTAAGCCCTCCCCGCAATGAGTGAAGCCGCAGAACCGCCGCAGCCCCAATCCACCGAAGCTGAATTGATCGCCGTCCGTCGCGAGAAACTCGCGAAACTTCGTGATCTCGGCGTCGATCCTTTCGGCGCACGTTATGAAGTCACCACCACGCCGGTGGGTCTTCGTGCCGACTTTGAAGAAGGCAGGCAGGTGAAGGTGGCGGGCCGCATCCTTGCCCTGCGGGATATGGGGCGCTCGGTCTTTTTCCACATCGGTGACGTGCACGGCACCATTCAGGGCTATGTGAATACCAAGGCTCTGGGTGAGGAGAAGCTCGCCATTTGGAAGTGCCTGGATCGTGGTGACTGGATCGGCATGGAAGGAGAGACCTTCCTCACCAAGACAGGTGAGCCGACCGTGAAGGTGGAAAATTTCACCGTTCTTTCCAAGGCGCTGCGTCCGATGCCGGACAAGTTCCACGGCATTTCCGACCGGGAGACCAAGTATCGCAAGCGTCACTTGGACCTCATGGGGAATCCAGACAGCGCCTCACTTTTCGTCACACGCTCGCTCATGCTGGCGGAGATCCGCCGCTATCTTCAGGATCGTGGCTTCCTGGAAGTGGAGACACCGATGCTGCAGGACGTGGCCGGCGGTGCTGCTGCGCGTCCGTTCGAGACGTATCACAATGCGCTCGGTATGCCGCTCACCCTCCGCATCGCGCCCGAGTTGTTCCTCAAGCGCCTGCTCGTGGGTGGATTCACGAAGATTTTCGAGCTCAATCGGAACTTCCGCAACGAGGGCATTTCCCGCCGTCACAATCCGGAGTTTACCATGCTCGAGGCTTATTGGGCGTTCTCGGACTTCGAGGAAATGGCGAACCTGGTGGAGGAAATGACCTGCCATTTGGCAGAGAAATTCTGCGGCGGCCTCAATATCGAGCACAAGGACGAGGAAGGAAACGTCACCCGTACCATCAATCTCAACCGCCCATGGCGTCGTGCGAACTATCACGATCTGATCAAGGGGGCTGCAGGCGATGATTTCTTCGATATCACTCCGGCAGAGCGTCGCACACGCTGCGAGGAAAAAGGCGTGCAGATCTCCGAGAACATGGAGGACCACGAAGTCGTCCAGCAGGTCTTCGAAAAGCTGGTGGAGGAAAAAACCTTCGATCCTTGCTTCGTCACCCGCGTTTCCAGCGAACTCGTCCCACTGGCCAAGGTCAGCCCGGGTGGCCGCACCGTGGAGGTGTACGAGCTCATCATCAACGGTCAGGAGATTTCCCCTGGCTATTCGGAGCTGAATGACCCGGATGTCCAGCGCCAGCGTCTGGAGCACCAGGCCGGTGGTGAGGAAGAGCAAAAGGTGGATTATGACTTCATTGAGACACTGGAGCACGGCATGCCACCTGCGGGCGGTATCGGCATCGGCATCGATCGTCTGGTCATGATGCTCACGGGTGCTCCGACGATTCGCGATGTGGTTCTTTTCCCACTTCTCAAGCGCAAGGATTGATTCTTTCGCTTGGTTTCATTTCATGGAGGCACTTCGGCAGCGGAGTGCCTCTTTTTTTGCCATTTTTCCAGCCGGAAGCGCAGAATCGTTAAAAGAGGGGGAGATTTCATAAAAAAATCTTGCGCACCCGGTAGTCCCGTGGTGATCTCCCCGCCCGCCCATTCCGGGTGGACGAACTTTATTTCCCATACGGCCATGGCCTACGCAGTGATCAAAACCGGCGGTAAGCAATACCGCGTTCAAGAAGGCGACAAACTCGATGTCGAGAAGCTCGACCTCGCAGTCGATTCCGAAATCACCTTCGACGAGATCCTTCTCGTTGGCGAAGGCGACAGCGTAAAGGTCGGCGCACCTTCCGTTGCTGGTGCTTCCGTCAAGGCCAAGGTGGTTGCTCAAACGCGTGGACCTAAAGGCGTGGCCTTCAAGTTCAAGCGCCGCAAGGGTTTCCACAAGACCATCGGCTTCCGTCGTCACCTCACCACTCTTGAGATCGTTGCGATCGCAGGCTAATTTCATAACTCCTTAATTACCCTACTCTCATGGCCCATAAAAAAGGACAAGGTTCCGTTAAGAACGGACGCGATTCCCGCAGCAAGCGCCTCGGCGTGAAAAAGTTCGGTGGTCAAGTTGTGATCGCTGGCAACATCATCATCCGTCAGCGCGGCACAAAGGTGCACCCTGGCTCTGGCGTCGGCATTGGTCGTGACCACACTCTTTTCGCTCTCGTTGATGGCCGCGTGTTCTTCGATAAGGAAGCACGCCGCGTGAACGTAGTGACGCAGGAAGTGGCAGCTGCCACCAACTAAGAATTGCTCAAAAAGCTTTCAAAAAGCCGCTTCCCATTTGGGAAGCGGCTTTTTTGTAGATTGGTTTTAGATCAAATCACGGACTTTTTACCACGGGTGCGTTCAACCGGGTCATCCTTCCACATGAAGAGAGCCTTCAGCACATCGCGGAAATCCGCCCGCAGTTCGTGTTGTTCACTGCGGATCTTAAGGTTTTCCTGATCGATATCGCCATCTCCCTCTTGAGGATGCTCCGCACGAATCTCGCGTTCCGGAAGCGGAACTTGTTCGCCTAATTCGCTGAGAAGGGAGGCCACTTCCCCGTGCAGACGTTCCACGTGGTTGCAGAGCTGGGAGGCCTCGTCCGCCAGTTCGTTCGCTTCGTGTTGCAGCGCTGTTCCATGGGCCTTGTTGCTTAGGTCCAGAGCCAATTGACGAACCCGCGAACTGAGATCCAGCCACTCGGCGGAAAGATCGCGGTCAATGATTTCACAGGATTTTTCAAAGGCGGGGTCCATTTGATCTATTTAGCTCAATAGGAGGTGGAGTGCAAATTTTGAAAAGCTGTGTTCCCACTTTCGCCACACACCAGATCCGCTTATCATTTCCCTATCTCTCATGCGTGGTTTTCTGATTTTTCTCTTTATCCTTGGTGGTTTCACCAGTTGCCAGCGCAAGCAGCAGGCCGCCGCACCGCGTGCCGTCCCGGTTCGCCCCGGGGTTCCTTTGGAATTGAACCTCATGAGTTTCAATGTGCGGTATGAGAATATCGAGGATGTGGGGGATAGATCCTGGTCACGCCGCATCGTGGAATCCGTGCATCTCATCCGCCATGAATCACCGGATATTTTTGGCGTTCAGGAGGCGTTGCACGGTCAGATTGCGGATTTGTGGGCTTCCTTGCCCGAATATGGATTTTTCGGGGTAGGCCGGGATGATGGAAAGTGGACAGGCGAATACGCCGGGATTTTCTACCGCAAGGATCGTTTTGAGGCGGATCTGAGCGACAGCGACGTCCAGTGGTTGTCCGATACTCCAGACGTGGCCGGATCACGCACATGGGGCTCGCCGTTTGCGCGGATTGTCACATGCTTGAGATTGATCGACCGCCATACAGGACGCGGTTTGTACGCTTTCAATACGCATTTCGACCACAAGAACCAATATGCCCGCGAGCGTTCCGCCCTTTTCATTGCGGCGAAAATGGATGCAAGAAAGCACCCCGATGAGCCCTTCTTTCTGATGGGTGACTTGAATGCAGTGGAGAGCAATCCAGCGGTCTCCTATTTAACGGGAAAATCCGTCACAGTTGCTGGAAAAACCACACGTTGGGAAGGGGGAGCATTGCGGGATACCTTCCAGTCTCTCCACGCCGGGCAGAAGGATCGCCGCACGCTGCACTTCTGGAGTCGCAGCCAGGCAGGCACGCTCAAAGTGGATCACATTCTGGTGTTCCCCGGTGCCCAGATCCTGAAATCCGCCATCGTGACGAAATGGCCGGGCATGGTGTCAGACCACTTCCCCGTCACCGCGAAAGTGGTCTTTCCCTAAAAAGTTAGATCAATCCCTGCTCGCGCAGCTCCTCATCCACTTCCTGAAGATCAGGCGTGCCGAAGCCGCCATCACGGATGCTTTGAATGCGGCGGCGCACACCCACCTTGCTGCGTGGTCCGGTGATCAGACCGGTGACTCCGCCTACGACGAAGGGAGCAAGTGCAGCCACGCCCAGAATTCCGAGGCCCAGTCCCAGACCACGGCGCGCTCCGCGATGCATCATATCTCCTAGCAGAAGGCCTGCCGCAGCTCCCAGCAATGCCGGAGCGGTAAGGGCGCTGTTTTCGATCCAAGCCGGGGTAGTGTCAGAATGCTCATCAGCCATGAGCAAATCTGTAATCCTTTACTGTTCTATCGACAACTACGGAAAAGCATTTTGGCACAGTTTCCAGCTTTTGCTCTGCGGTTATTCTGGTAAACATCCGCTACGAAATGCCCACCCTGGAAAATACGTACGCTCTCATCCTTGCCGGTGGCTCCGGCACGCGTTTTTGGCCTCTTAGTCGTAATGCCCGGCCCAAGCAATTGCTCGATCTCTTTGGTTCCGGCACCTTGCTGGAGCAGACCATCCGCCGTCTGGAAGGTTTGGTTCCCTTGGAAAACATTCTCATCCTCACGAATTCCCTGCAGGAAGCTGCAGTTCGTGAAATCGCCCACATGTTGCCTGCGGACAATATCTTCGCAGAGCCTGCCAAGCGGGACACCGCGCCTGCGGTGGCTCTCGGCATCGGTCTGGTGGCTGCAAGAAATCCCGATGCGGTGATGATGGTTTTGCCGTCCGACCAACTCATTGAAGACGTGGAAGCCTATCATGCGGTGATGAAGGATGCATTGAAGGCAGCAGAGAGCTCCAATGGTCTTGTTACCATCGGCATCAAACCTACATGGCCTTGTCCTTCCTACGGTTACATCGAGCGGGGAGAAAGGGCCCACATTTCGGGGCAATCCTTTGATCATCCGCCTGTAGAAGTGAAACGCTTCCGGGAAAAACCGAATAGTGAACTCGCTGAGCAGTTCCTCGCCCAAGGCGGCTTCTCATGGAATGCCGGCATGTTCGTCTGGTCCCTGCCGGTGGTCATCAAGCAACTGGCCACCCACGCACCCCAACTTGCCTCCTTCATTTCAGAGCTCCGGAAAGCCAGTGATCTTCGCAGTTCCGTGAATGCACAGTTCCCGAGACTCACTCCTATTTCCATCGACTATGCGCTCATGGAAAAAGCCGAACGTGTTTTGAACATTGAGGCATCCTTTGATTGGGATGACGTGGGATCCTGGATTTCCGTGGCCACCTATCTTGAGAAGGTGGGTGCCGATAACCGTACGAATGGCGCGATTACAGAGCTGGATTCTGAAAACAATATCGTCTTCAACGCGCGTAAAGGCAGCCGTGTCGCTCTTCTGGGAGTGGATGACCTGATCGTCGTTCAGACTGAGGATGCCCTGCTGATCGCCAATCGTCACCAAGCGGATGCCATCAAGAAACTGGGCGAAATTCTCCCGCCGGAACTGTTGTGATGGTGGATTCCGAACACAGCATCCATCCGGCGCTCGGAATTGATTATGGCGATGCGCGTATCGGCATCGCCGCCACCGATGATTTCGGCATCCTGGCCCACCCGGTCGAAACGATTGAGCAGGCTAAAGGGGATGCCGTCGAGCGAATCGCGAAGCTGGCCGAGCTTCGTCGTATCCATACCCTCGTCGTAGGCCTGCCGCTCCGTATGGATGGCAGTGAGGGGGACTCCGCTGCCAAGGTGCGGTCCTTCGCTGAAAAAATCCGCATGCGCATCCCGGAAGTGCCACTCGTCTTCGTGGATGAAACGCTCACGACTTCAGCCGCGTCTTCAAAACTCCGCGAGGCCGGCAAAAAAGCGAAGCAGCAGAAATCCATCATCGATCAAGCGGCCGCCGTGGAGATCCTCAATCTGTGGATGGAAGAGTAAATTTCTAGTGTTCAGGTTTCCGTGTTCAGGAAAGACTTGGAAGCAGCCTGCTCTCCACTTCTGGCAATTTCCTGAACGAAACTAGAAACTTCATGCGTCTCAAACTTACGATCGCCTATGATGGCCGCCCTTACAAAGGGTGGCAGTCCCAGGCCTGTGGCAATACCGTGCAGGATCATCTGGAGCGAGCGCTGGCAGAGGTGGCTAAGCAGCCACTGCGGATTCATGGCTCAGGGCGCACGGATACCGGCGTGCATTCATTTGGCCAGATTTGCCATTTCGATCCGCCGCCTGGCATTTCCATGAATCCCTATAATTGGGTGCCGGCCATCAATACCAAACTCCCAGCCACCATCCGGGTAATGGCTTGTGAGGAAGTGCCGGAGGATTTTCACAGCCGTTTTTCCGCCATTGGGAAAGTGTATCAATATGATCTTTGTACGGATCCGGTGCTGCCGCCGCTCAAGGCTGGCCTTGCCTGGCATTTGCCGCGGTTGTTTGACCGGGATCGGCTGCGTGAAGCGCTGGATTTATTTGTTGGCCGTCACGACTTTCATGGTTTCGCTGCTTATCGGGGGAATGAATTGCCCGATATGGATTGGGTCCGCACCATTGAATCCATTGAACTGGAAACCCTCGCCGATGGGTACCGCATCATTTACCGGGGAGATGGGTTCCTTTACAAAATGGTCCGACTCCTGATGGGTGGAGCAATTCATGCGGCCAATGGGCGCATCCGGCTGGATGACTTCGCTTCTCTTCTCGATCAACCGGAAGGCCTGCCTCATGGGAAGTCACCGCTCTGCGCGCCTTCCGATGGCCTATATTTGAAGGAAGTTTTGTACTGATACCCTGTTCTGGCTCTCAAGCCGCCATCGCCTGACGATATTGGAAGCCAATGGTGATCTGGTGATGCTTGTAACTGCGGTCCATGCGGATTCGGTGAATGGCGTCACGGCAAAAATCTTCCAGATCTTCATGAGATTTTACGGCAAACGGCATGGTCTCCAAAACCTCGCCCTTGCTGGAAACGCGGAGCTCCACATGATTTTCCAACCATCCCTGAAGTTGCTTCAACCCAGTGCGTGCGTTGGCTCCGGCCAATTCAAACAAGTCGAAAAAGCAGCGGACGCATTTACCTGGGTGACCCTTTGCCTTCAATAGGGCGCGTAGATCCAGAATCAGATCCGCTTCTTCGGGTAGGGAGGAAACGATACCTGCCAGCAGGTTGTCTATTTCATCAGGAATGGACCGTTGCACGCGAGTATCATATCTAAATGAGACTCATTCGCAAGAAATAATATAAATGATTTCCCTATCGTAGAGCCGAAAACTGAATTTCCCCCTTATCTCCCAAACTAAGATAGTCCTTAAGTAAGGAGTACAGCCAGAAAAAATCAGCCAATTCTTTCAAAGTCTCCACACCAGTCTTCCTGAAGGGTGATAGGGAATTTGGATTCGAACTGAACTTCCTCATCTACCTCAAAAGCAATCATTTGTGGAGCATGACGGCGGCATTCCCCTTTGCTTCCTTCCAGTTCATTCCAAAAAGTGCATTCATTACAGGCACGGGTGGTGGTGATCGTATTGTTCATATCGTATGGGCAGCTATTTATGCCATCCCTCCACTAACACGGGAGGATTTCCTATGCAAGAAAGCGTTCCGACTTAGCCCTTTCCGGGGATTACATTTTAAGGCGCATATTGCAATTGCCGGGGCTGGCTTTGATATATAGCGATAGAAC
>Ga0157370_10000157_pt1 | contig 84292 bp, 58 predicted proteins | sample C35metaG_FD_113463 | JGI IMG/M metagenome (GOLD analysis project Ga0157370, IMG submission 113463) | Corn rhizosphere microbial communities from Kellogg Biological Station, Michigan, USA - C3-5 metaG | ecosystem: Host-associated > Plants > Roots > Rhizosphere > Soil | place: USA: Michigan...
GGCCGAGCTGACGAGCTTGATCTTGACGGTGGTCGGCTTGGCCATGACCCAAATTCCTGCGCTATCTGAATGGCGACCAGAGGCACGCCAAAAAATAAAGCGGCGTCGCCGCCGCTCGAACGGACGGGCCTTTGCCGATTCCATCGCCCAAAGTCAAGCATTGTAGGATGGGCGGCGCCTGTGCTGATGATGGCGCTCAAATCTGAATTGGGGGCATATATGATATTGCGACGTCTGGCTTGTTCGGTGGCCGCATCGACGCTGGCACTGGGTGCAACCGTCGCGCAGGCTGCGGAAAGCGCGCCCGCGACATGCATGACCGGGGCCGAAATGAAGGATCTGATGCTCGCGCTTGCGCCGGCCGCCTTCAGCGCGGTCCGCACGAAGTGCGGCGCCGCGCTTCCCGCCGGCTCGCCGTTGCGCGCGAACAGCGACATGATGGTGCGATACGACGCTGCGGCAAAGGAGGCATGGCCGCGCGGCAAGGTCGCCCTTCGTAAACTGGCGGAACCTAGTGCGAATGCGGACGAGCAAAAGGTCATGGATGCGCTCACGCCCGAAATGCTGGGCGCGTTGATGATGCCCAAGATCATGCCCGCGTTGACGCCGGAAAATTGCGGCCAGATCGATCATATCGCCACGCTGTTGGCGCCGCTGCCGCCCGAGAATTTTGGTGAATTGTTCATCCTGGCGGCGCGGCTGGGCATGCGGAAAAACGCTCAAGGCAAGCTGGGACCGGTTCCGCTCTGTCCCGAATGAAAGGTGCGGCTTTCCCTGCAACCTGACAGTCTTAACCGGGTGGTAAGCAAGATCATGCGAGCCTCCCGAATCAGGAGAGCAAGGGGTAATGGTCATGGAGCCGCAAAAGGCGCAGGCTGATCTCGAACAGGCGATCGTGGCCTTGGCCCGCGACCTGCCGAAGATGGCGATGAAGGACGCCTGCACGCGGCTCGATTGGCTGCGTCGCCAGGCGATACTCGAAGGTTTCGTGCCGACCGCGATGCTGGCCGATGGTTTTGCCAACGCGATCACGCGGCAGGGGCGCAGCGCGCCTTTCCGGACCTGGCTCGATGCCTTGTCGGTCGCGGCGACCTGCGGGCGCGACAATGCCGATGTCGGGCCGCTTCTGCTGGCCACCGTCGGGGTTCGCTTCGAGGTCTGACAAGCCGGGCTTTAAGCGGCCTCGCCGATCATTCTGATCAAGATTATTGGGAAGCCGAATCGATCGTTCGGCTGTTAGGGGTCCTCGCCCCTTTACCAGTTGCTTGATTGGAGACCCAGATGGCCGACACTCCCGCCGCCAGGCTCGCGACGCCGACCGATCTCAAGACGAATGCGCTTTCCAGCGTGGCCGACGCGCTCAACGCGTCGCTGGCCGACTGCTTCGCGCTCTATCTCAAGACCAAGAACTTCCACTGGCACGTCAGCGGCCCGCACTTCCGCGACTATCACCTGCTCATGGACGACCAGGCGGCGCAGATCCTCGGCATCACCGACGCGATCGCCGAGCGTGTGCGCAAGACCGGCAACGTCACCTTGCGTTCGATCGGCGACGTCGGCCGCCATCAGTCGATCCGGGACAATGACCAGGATTTCGTCAGCGCGGCCGACATGCTGGCCGAACTGCGCGACGACAACCTCAAGCTGGTCGAAAGCTTTCGGAAGGTGAAGGAACTGGCCGAGGAGGCAAAGGACAACGCCACTTCCGGTATTGTCGACGAATGGACCGACCAGGCCGAGGAACGCGCCTGGTTCCTGTTCGAGGCGAGCCGCAAGGGCTGAGCCTTGTGCGGATCGGCCTCTCCGGAAAACGAAACGAGGGCGGCACGATGTGCCGCCCTTTGTCGTTCCAGGCATGATGGTGTTTGAATCGTCATTGCGAGCGCGGCGAAGCAATCCAGGCCCACGGTCGGAACTGGATTGCTTCGCTGCGCTCGCAATGACGAAATGGTCCCCGTTAAGTCGGTCAGGGGCCAGGGCATAATATGCACCAATTCTCCCAGCTTCTCGATGGCTTGGTCTACACCCGCTCGCGCAATGCCAAGCTCAAGCTGATCGCGGATTATCTGCGCGACACGCCCGATCCCGATCGGGGCTGGGCGATGGCGGCGCTGACGGGCACGCTCGATCTGCCCGGGGTGAAGGGCTCGGCGATCCGGGCTCTGGTCGACGAACGCGTCGATCCGGTCCTGTTCGCGATGAGCTATGATTTCGTCGGCGACCTGGCCGAGACCGTGGCTTTGCTCTGGCCCAAGCCCGAGGGGATGTGCCCCGATATCGACACGGGCGCGCTGCGGCTCTCAGCGGTGGTCGACCGGCTGATGACGCTCGGCCGCAGCGAAGCGCCGCGCGCGCTGGCGGCGATGCTCGACCAGCTCGACGCGCCCGGCCGTTTCGCTTTGCTCAAGCTGGCGACGGGCGGTTTGCGTGTCGGCGTGTCGGCGCGCCTCGCCAAGACCGCGCTCGCGCAGGCGTTCGGGCTCGACGTCGATCAGGTCGAGGAGGTCTGGCACGGGCTAAAACCGCCTTATCTTCCCTTGTTCGCATGGGGCGAGGGGACGGGCGTGCAGCCGACGCCGGCCGACGTGCCCGTCTTCCGCCCCTTCATGCTCGCGCATCCGTTGGAGGAGGGACGCATCGATCTGGCGGACTATGCCGCCGAATGGAAATGGGACGGTATCCGCGTCCAGCTCGTCCATATCGGCGGCCAGACACGCCTCTACAGCCGCGCGGGCGACGACATCACCGGCAGTTTCCCCGATGTCGCCGCCGCCTTCGCGCAAACCGGCGTGCTGGACGGCGAATTGCTGGTGAAGGGTGAAACGCAGGGCGGCGGGATCGAGCATGAAGGCGCCGCCAGCTTCAATGCGCTCCAGCAAAGGCTGGGCCGCAAGAATGTCTCGGCCAAAATGCAGGCCGACTTCCCCGCCTTCGTCCGTCTCTACGACATATTGTTCGATGGAGCCGAGGACGTGCGCGAGTTGCCGTGGACCCAACGGCGCGCCCGATTGGAGCGGTTCGTCGTCGGCCTCGACCCGCACCGCTTCGACCTCTCGGCGCTGATCGAAGCGCCCGACTTCGGGACGCTCGAGGAGATCCGCGCCGGCGCGCGCGATGCCGCGATCGAGGGGATGATGCTCAAGCGGCGTGATTCCCCTTATGTCGCGGGCCGGCGCACCGGGCTCTGGTATAAATGGAAGCGCGATCCGCTCACCGCCGATTGCGTGATGATGTATGCCCAGCGCGGCCACGGAAAGCGCTCAAGCTATTATTCGGATTACACCTTCGGTTGCTGGACCGCGGCACCGGAGGAAGGGGGCGAATTGTTGCCGGTGGGCAAGGCCTATTCGGGCTTCACCGACGAGGAGTTGAAATGGCTCGACCATTTCGTGCGCAATCACACAGTCGAACGCTTCGGCCCGGTGCGCGAGGTGGAGAAAAGCCTGGTGCTGGAGGTGGCCTTCGATTCCGTGCATGCTTCGAAACGCCACAAATCGGGGCTGGCGATGCGCTTCCCCCGGATCGCGCGTATCCGTCGCGACAAGCCCGCGCACGAGGCGGATCTGATCGCGACCCTGCAACGGATGGTCTCATGACGCGCGGCGGACTGTTGCGCGGGGGACACAGATAAGGCCTTGTGATCAAATATTTTTCCCCTCGGCAACTTTGTGACCGAAGGGAAGTTTCCTGTGGATCGTTTCAGAGACGTAAACTTCCATCTCGCATTAGGTTGCATGGCCCGCTAGAAGGCCCGCCAATGTCTGAACACAAAGGGATGAAAATGGGCGTTGCCGAATTTTCGCGCCAGCTCTCCCGCAATGACCAAACCGACATCGTCGCCTATGGGCGAGAAGTCATTGAGACTGAGGCAGAAGCTCTCAGCTCGCTGGTCGACGCGCTAGATGAGAATTTCGCTCGAGCTGTTACTATCATTCTCAACGTTACCGGTCGGGTCGTTACAACCGGGATCGGTAAATCAGGATATATTGCCCGTAAATTTTCCGCGACTTTAGCCTCTACCGGCACGCCATCGCTTTACGTGCATCCGGTCGAGGCCGCGCATGGCGACCTCGGCATGCTGATGGCGGGCGATGCCTTGCTCGCTTTCTCCAACTCGGGCAGTACCGCCGAGCTTCAGCCGATCCTCGATTATGCCGCCAAGCTCGGCCTGCCGGTGATCGGGATCGCGTCCAAGTCGGACTCGCTGCTGATGCGTCAGGCGGAAGTGCAGCTGCTGCTGCCTCATGTCGATGAAGCCTGCCCGGCCAATCTCGCGCCGACCACCTCGACCGCGATGATGATGGCGCTGGGCGATGCGCTGGCGATGACGACGATGCGCGCGCGCGGCGTCTCGATCGCGGGCTTCGCGGCGCTCCATCCCGGCGGCACGATCGGCAAGCGGCTGATGCGCGTCGCCGCGATCATGCACCGCGAGGACAAGCTCCCCTTCGTCTCGCCCGATACGTCGATGCGCGACGTGATCGTGACGATCACCTCGATGAGCTTCGGCATTGCCGGCGTGGTCGACGAGAAAGGCGCGCTGGTGGGGGTGATCACCGACGGTGACATTCGGCGCCATCTCGACGGCCTGCTCGAAGCGACCGCGGCGGACGTGATGACCCAGGATCCGGTGTGGGTTTCGCCGGGCGCCTTCGTCGAGGACGCGCTGACCCAGCTCAACAAGCACAAGATCACCGCGATGTTCGCGATTGAGGATGCCGAGACGCGCCGCCCGGTCGGGCTGGTGCACGTCCACGATTTCCTCCGTCTCGGAATTGCCTGACGCGTCCGGCCGGACGGCGGTCATCGTCGTCCCGGCGCGTTACGCGTCGACCCGCTATCCCGGAAAGCCGCTGGCGCTGCTGAAAGGCGCCAGCGGCCTTTCCAAGCCCTTGATCCAGCGTTCGTGGGAGGCCGCCATCGCGGTGCCCGATGTCGCGCGCGTGATCGTTGCGACCGACGACGACCGCATTGCCGATGCCGCGCGCGGTTTCGGCGCGGAGGTCGCGATGACGCCGGAGAGCAGCCGTAACGGCACCGAGCGCTGCGCCGCCGCGCTGGAGGCGATTGGTGACGCCGACATCATCGTCAATCTGCAGGGCGACGCCCCGCTGACGCCCGCGCCGTTCGTGTCCTCGCTCCTGGCGGCAATGGCGGCGGATCCGTCGATTGAGGTTGCGACGCCCGCGCTGCGCGTCACTCCCGAAATCCACCGTCGCCTGCTGGCCGACCAGCGCGAGGGCCGGGTCGGCGGTACCACCGCCGCGATCCAGACCAACGGCGACGCGCTCTATTTTTCCAAGTCGGTGATCCCCCACGTCGCGGCCTCGGCGGTTGGCGATCCGACGCTGCCGGTATTCCTGCATATCGGCGTCTATGCCTATACCCGCGCCGCTTTGCAGGCTTATGCGACATTGCCGCCGACCCCGCTCGAACTGCTCGAAGGGCTCGAGCAATTGCGCTTCGTCGAACATGGCAGAAGCGTGCGGGTGGTCGAAGTGGCCGCGCCGGGCTATGACATCTGGGAGTTGAACAACCCCGAGGATGTCGGCCCGATCGAGGCGGCGTTCCGGGCGAGAGGCCTGGACTAGAAACATGGCATTGCAATCGTGGGACCTCTGCGGCCGCAAGATCGGTCTTGGGGAGCCCATGTTCCTGATCGCCGGCCCTTGCGCGATCGAGAGCGAGGCGCTCGCTCTGTCGACCGCCGAGACGCTGCGCGGCATCGCCGACCGGCTCGGCATATTGCTGATCTACAAAAGTTCGTTCGACAAGGCGAACCGCAGTGCGGGCAGCTCTTTCCGAGGGCTGGGCATGGAAGAGGGCCTGCGCATCCTGGAAAAGGTTCGCGCCGAAACCGGCCTGCCCGTGCTGACCGACGTGCACGATGCGCACCAGGTGAAGTCCGTGGCCGAGGTGGTCGACGTGCTGCAGACCCCCGCTTTCCTCGCGCGTCAGACCGACCTGATCGAGGCGGTCGCGACCTCGGGTAAGCCGTGCAACATCAAGAAGGGCCAGTTCATGGCTCCGGGCGACATGGTCAATGTGATCGACAAGACCCGCGCCGCCGCCGAGCGGGCAGGCATGGCCAATCCGCCGACGATGATGGCATGCGAGCGCGGCGCGTCGTTCGGCTATCACAACCTTGTCGTCGACATGCGCGGGATCGCGATCATGCGCGACGCGGGTGCGCCGGTCGTGTTCGACGCGACCCATTCGGTCCAGCTTCCGGGCGGCAACGGCACCAGCTCGGGTGGGCAGCGCGAATTCGTGCCGGTGCTGTCGCGCGCGGCGGTCGCTGTGGGCGTCAGCGGCGTCTTCATGGAGACGCATCCCGATCCGGCCAACGCCAAGTCGGACGGGCCCAATGCCTGGCCGCTCGATAGTCTTGAGGAATTGCTCAAGACCTTGCTCGCGCTCGACGCGCTGGTGAAGGAGCGGGGTGCGTGAACGCAGCGCCGGGCCGCATCGTCGCCGCCCAGGAGCTGTTCCGCTCGGACGATCTGCTGGTCCGCAGGGTTGCCGGGTTCGGCGGGCCGCTCTGCTACGTCACCTTCGCATCCTACACCGACGACCGCACGCTCGACCGCCCCGGCTTCGGCGAGGATTTCTTCCGCGGGCGCGGTATCGACGCGATCCATGTGCTGAGCCGCGAGAATCGCTGGTACCAATATCCCGAGCTGATGGATGCGCTCGCGGCGGTCGCCGGCGCTACGGCCGGCTATCCGCGCGTGATCGCCTACGGCTCCAGCATGGGCGGATTTGCCGCGCTGCGTTATGGCGCTGCGTGTGGCGCGACCGTCGGCCTGGCGCTCTCGCCCCAATATACGGTCGATCCCGCGATCGTCCCGTTCGATCGCCGATGGGCGGACGATGTCGCGCAGATCGCGTTTCGCGACGACGCGCATCTGCCAACCTTGCCGATCCAATATATTGCCTACGACCCGCGCGATGCGCAGGACCGGCGCCATTTTGACCTGTTCGCGGGCCGCTCGGCCACGATCGGCTTGCCCATTTCGCATGGCGGCCATCCGGTCGGTTCCTATCTGGTCGAAACCGATCTGATGCGGCCGCTCCTGGAAGGGGTCGAAAGCGAGGCCTTTGATCATCTGACATATGTGCAGGAGCTTCGCCGCCGCCGCCGCCGGTCGGGCCATTATTTCTACATCCTCGCCCACCGGATGCCGCTCCACCGGCCGCGCCAGAAGGTCGCGCTCGCGCGGCTTGCGGTCGAGACGCAGGCCGACAATCCGCTTTATCGCAGCCAGTTGGGCAATGCGCTCGACGCGGCGGGCGATTTCGACGCGGCGTATGCGGTCCACCAGGAAGCGATCGCGATGTCGCGATCGAACATGTTCCAGATCCACTATCTGATGCTCCACCACGAAGCGCGCGGGGAATATGACCGCGCGCTCGACGTGATCGATCGCCTGATCGCGGAAAATCCCGACGTCGCGTGGTTGCCGCTCGAACGCAAGCGTGTCCGCCGCAAGCGAAGGCACCAGACACGGATCGGGCGCGTTGGCGGATGGCTGGGGCTCGATGGCGTGATCGAGCGCTGGTTCTACTGAACCGGCCGCGCTGATGGCTTTATTCGCGATCTGGCGGGAGGGCGCCGGCGACGGGGCGGTGCTTCCGGCCGAAGCGCATATCGTGCCGGAATGGACGATCTCGCACCGGTTCGAGACGCCGCAGGGTGTATGGCATCTGTCCGCCTTTGCCTGCGCCAGCCACTTCTACGCCGCGGAGGCGCAGGTCTGGATCGACCCGGCCGAAGGCAGCGCCTGCATCATCCATGGCCTGATCTGGCGGACGGGCGATGCGCTGTTGCTTGGCGCGCCCGCCGTCGCAGCTCTGCTTGCCGCGCCGGGAGCGTGCCTGCCGGACGATGTCGCAGGGGAATATGCGGTCTTGCGCCTCTATCCCGACGGCACGATCGAGGCGTTCGGCGACCCGGCCGGACTGCATCAGCTATTTTTTGCCGAAAGCGGACCCCCGATCATCGCCAGCCGCGCCGCCTTTGTCGCGGCGCTCAGGGGTGATCGCAAGCCCGATCGCGACAGCGCCTTGTGGCTGGGCACGATCGGCTATCGCATCGGATCGGCCAGCGGCTGGGAGGGCGTGAGGCAGCTTGAGCAGGGGGCCGTATTGCTTGCGGACGCGTCCGGCACTCATGTCCAGTCCGCGCGCTTTGCGCTTCCCGCGCTGCGCGGTTTCGATCCGGGCTTCCTCTCGGAGGGGCTGGAAGAAGCGAAGGCCGCGATCCGGCTGGCGGCGGGCGATGGGCCGCTGGATCTGCCGATCACGGGAGGAAAGGATAGCCGGGTCGTACTCGCGATCGCGCTGGCCGCGGGCTTCGGCGACAGGCTGACCTTGTTCACGCGCGGCTATGTGGGTCATCCGGATGTCGAGGTCGGCGCGGCCATCGCCGCACGGATCGGCGTGCCGCACCGGCGCGAGCCGCCGCTGGGGTCCGATTTGCCGGCCGACCTCGGCCCACAAGCCTTCCTCGCACGATTGCGCACCATCGCGTTCCAGACCGACGGCGGCATGGGGGGCTGGGACAATGTCGCGGCGAGCGAGATAGGGCGCGGCACGATCGTGAGCGGCCATTTCGGCGAAGTGCTCAAGGCCTATGCCAAGCGCCTGCCGGAGGAAGGGCTCGACCCGGCGGGGATGGTGCGATTGCAGGCGCCGTTCGATCCGATGGAGGTGCTGCGTCCCGCAGCGCGGGCACGGCTGACCGTAACGCTCCAACGCCAGATGGACGATGCGCGGGCGGCCGGCGGGGAGGAAGCCGACCTTCCCGACCTTTTCTATTGGCGCAACCGCGTGCCCAACTGGCTGGGCGGCATCCGCGGCGTCAAATCATTCGAGCGCCAGCCGGTCTTGCCGCTGGGCGTGCCGGCGTTGATGCGTCTCGCTTTCCGGATGACCGCCGCCGAGCGCAAGGCCGAGCTTGCCCATTATCGGCTGATCGAGGCGGCGGCGCCCGAATTGATCGATCTGCCCTTCGCGCACCAGCGCTGGCATCCCTCTTTAGGGGCAGAATCGGTTGCGCCGGTACTGGCGGAGGCGGATGCGACATTGTTCGGAAGCTGGCAATGGTCGGTCAATCGCGTGCCCGGCGTGCGCGCGGCGCTGGCCGAATTGTTCGCTTCGACCGAAATCCCCCTGTGGGAGGATGTCGATCGCGCCCGGCTGATCGAGCTGCTGCATCGGCGCCGCTTCGATTATTTCGATCTGATCAGCCTGCTCGGCTTCGCTGTGGCGGCGATCCATCAGGCTGGGCTGGCATTGCCGGCGCGTCTCGGAGGGGAAAATCTTCCTCTGCCGCCCGATCCCGACGCACCCGCCATAACCGGCTATGTCGATCTGATCCGGATCGCGGGCGATCAAGCCGAAATCCATGGCTGGGCCTGGGCCTCCGATTGGCCCGGCGCCGCGGTCGCGGTCGAGGCCCGGCTCGACGGGGATGTGGTCGCGGTCGCCCCGGCTGACAGGAATCGGCCCGATCTGACGGCCGCCGGGATCGGCGACGGGCGTTACGGCTTTGCGATCCGGTTCGATGCCTGCTTGCTTGATCGCGCGCGCGAACTGGTCGTGGCCGGTGTGGGCAGCCCCGATCCGCTCGGCGGTGGCTTGCGCGCGCTTGACGCACCGTTGCCCCGCGAGGCCTGACATGGGAAAGCGCCATCATGGCCGACCATCCCTATAAGAGCCTGCCCGATAGCGCTTACTGGCGCCGCTCGGTTGCAGCCAAGGGGGATGAGGTCGATCCGCTGGTGGGCGATTTTCCGCGGATCGGGCGCAGCGACAAGGTCGCGACCGCGGGCAGTTGCTTCGCGCAGCATGTCGCGCGCCATCTCGCGGCCTCGGGCTTCACCTATCTCGTCACCGAAAGCGCGCACCCGTTCGTTCCGGCGGAAGCCGCGCGCGAAGCCGGCTATGGTGTTTATTCCGCGCGCTACGGCAATATCTACACCACGCTTCAGCTCGTGCAGCTCTTCGATCGCGCCTACGGCCATTTCGTGCCGGTGGAAGATGTTTGGCTCGCCCCCGACGGCCGGCATTTCGTCGATCCGTTCCGGCCCACGATCCAGCCGGGCGGCTTCGCTTCGGAGCGCGAGATGCGCGCCGACCGCGAACAGCATCTCGCCCGCGTGCGCGTGATGTTCGAAACGCTCGACCTGCTCGTCTTCACGCTCGGCCTGACCGAGGCCTGGGTGGCTAAGGCCGATGGTGCGGCCTTTCCGCTCTGCCCGGGGGTTGCGGGCGGCAGCTTCGACCCCGACGCCCATGAATTCCGTAACCTCCGTACCGGCGACGTCCGTCAGCAGATCGAGGCGTTCGTCGCGCGATTGCGCGGCGTGAATCCGGCGGCGCGGGTCATCCTGACGGTTTCACCTGTGCCGCTGGCGGCGACGGCGAGCGGCAACCACGTCCTGCCCGCGACGATTTATTCCAAATCCGTGTTGCGCGCGGCGGCGCAGGAGGCGGCGGAGGATCTGGACGGTGTCTTCTATTTCCCCTCCTACGAGATCGTGACCGGTCCGCAGGCGCGGGGCCGTTTCTTCGCCGACGATCTGCGCGAAGTGACCGAAGAGGGTGTCGAGCAGGTTATGCGCGTCTTCCTGCGCCATGCCGCCGGCGAAGAGCGGCCGGTTTCGGCCTCCACGCCCGACTCCGGCGGGGAAAATGGGCTCGACGCGCGCATCGGCGCATGGGTCGAGACCTTGTGCGACGAGGCGATGCTTGACGAGCGGGACTGATCGCCGGCCGCGCCGCATGGCGATCCTGGTGGTGGGGCAAAGCCACGTCGGAGCGATCCAGCGTGCCGCCAAAACGCATCGCGAAGCCTGGCCCGATGAGCCGCGCACGCGCGTGATCCACACACTCGCCGAGCCTTATGCGTCCGAAGGCGAGGAATTCGGCCCGCTTGCGCGCGCGGCGATTCTCGACCAGATCGCGCGTCATCAGCCCCGGCTTGTCTCGATGCTCGGCGGCAATGCGCACAATCTGATGTCGCTGATGCGGCCGGCCCGACCCTATGATTTCATTCTCCACGGCGAGGATGAAGTAGGGCGGCCACTGGATCCGGAAGCCGAATTGATCCCGGAGGGTCTCATTCGCGCCGCATTGGAGGACAGGCTGCGAAAGGATTTCTGGCGGCTCCGTAAATTACGCGAGATTGCCGGACCTTTTCTGCATGTCGAAAGTCCGCCCCCCGTGATCGACGGCGCCTTCATTCGCGACCGCGCCGAGGCCTATTTCCGGGAAGGCCATCACGGCGCGCTCGTTCCTGCATCGGCCGGGCTGCGCTGGCGCATCTGGCGGCTCAATGCGCGCATCTTGAAGGAGCAGGTCGAGGCATTGGGCTGCCGCTACCTTCCAGTGCCGCGCGACGTGCTGGACGAAAGCGGCTTTCTGCGGCCTGATCTCGCGGCCGATCCGACCCACGGCAACGAAGCCTATGGCGAGGCGATTATCCGCGCGATCGAGGACGCGTAAAGACCGGATGCTGGACCTCCCCGGCGGCTGGGGCTACCGCCGCGTCATGGGGAGCGCATCCGTCTGGATCGAGCCGAAAGCGGGCAAGCGAGGCGTCGGATGAGCCGCGCCGCCATCCTCGTGCTCGGCATGCATCGTTCGGGCACCTCCGCTTTGACCTGGCTGCTCGGGCGTCTTGGTGCGGCGCTGCCGCGCGATGCGATCGAGGCGACCGGGGACAATGCGCGCGGCTATTGGGAATCGCAGGCACTGGTGAAGGCCGACGATCAGCTGCTGCGCGTGGTCCGGTCGAGCTGGTTCGATCCGCGCGCGCTCGATTTCTCGCGGCTGAGCACGGATGGGCTGCGCTCGCGCAAGAACCGGATCCGTGAGGCGATCGAGAGCGGTTGGGGCGACGCGCCTTTGCTCGCGATCAAGGATCCACGGCAATGCCGTTGCGTGCCCGTGATCGTGGATGTGCTGAACGAAATGGGAATCGAGCCGCGGGCGCTGCTGATGCTGCGCAGCCCGGCCGAGATTGCGCGCTCGCTGGCCAGCCGCGATGGCACCACGCCCGCCTACGCGCATCTGTTGTGGTTGCGGCATATGATCGACGCGGAGCGCGCGACGCGCGGGCTTATGCGCGCGGTCGTCGATTATGATGCCATGCTCGGCGATTGGCGCGGCACGATGACACGGATCGCGCCGCTGGCCGGGCGCGAGGGGTGCCAGGCGGACGAAACGGAGGCCGCCGCGATCGAAGCTTTCCTCGATCCGAGCCTGCGCCATCACCGTGCTGCCGCTTCCGAATTGGAGGAACCGCTGGCCGGCATCGTGCGTGCGGTCGACGAGGGACTTCGTGGTCTGATCGAGGCGGACGATGCAGACGCGCGCGAACGGCTCGACCGGGCTTATGCCCTGCTCGATGATAAGCCGTGGCTCGAAGGCGATATCGTCCATGACGAGCTTCGCCATCGTCGTATGGCGCCTGAAATATCAATCGAAGCGGAGCCGGCACTTGTGGTGCAGGCCGAGCCGACACCCGACCCCACGGGCGAGGCGGATTTGATCCGCAACAGCGGTCTTTTCGACCGGGATTATTATCTCGCGCGCTATCCCGATGTGGCGGAGAGCGGGCTCGATCCGGTCGACCATTATCTGCGCATCGGCGCGGCCAAGGGCTATGATCCGAGCCCGCTGTTCGACACGGGCTATTATGCGCGTCAGATGGCGCGGCGCATAAGCGGAGCCGGCGCATCCTGATGCGGGCGGCAATCCATCTCCATCTTTTCTACCCGGATGTCGCGCGCGAGCTGATCGATCGCGTGGCGTCGCTCGGCCGCGCCGATATCGATGTGCTCGCGACCTGGTCGGGGCAGCTCGATCCGGCGGTCGATCGTGCGCTCGACCAGATTCCTGGTCGCGTCGTGCGCTTCGAGACCCCCAATCGGGGTTGGGATATCGGGCCCTTGCTCCATCTTCTGCCGCTGATCCGGGAGGAAGAATATGAGGCGGTCTGCCATCTTCACACCAAGAAGGGTGATTCGGGTTACGCCGCGGAATGGCGCGCGATCGCTTATGACGGGCTGATCCGGAACCACGATCTGGTGACGCGGCTGCTGGCGGCATTCGAAAGCGATCCGGGATTGATGTTGGCGGGGCCGGCCGCGCTCTACAAATCGGCGGCGAGCCACCAGTTCGGCAACGCCGCGATCCTGTCCGATCTCGCCCCACGGTTGATGGCGCCGCTCTATCCGCTGGCGGACTGGGGCTTTTTCGCGGGTACCTTTTTCTGGACGCGGCCGGCCCTCCTCGAACGGATTGCAGATCTCGCGCGCTTCGATGGCCATGACGCCGATCGGGATGGGACACTTGCCCATGCGCTTGAGCGGCTGATCGGTCTGGGCCCGGTCGCGGTGGGGGGCGACATCGGGCTGGTCGAGGAGGACGGCACGATCGGGCTGGTCCACGCACCGGGCAGTCCCAGTCATGAACCGATCATCCGTACACTGGTCGATCGCGCGGAGCGCTTCGTGGCGCCGCTGGACGCGGATCTGTCCGCCCTGATTGCGCGGCACAATCCGCTGGTGGATTATATCCGTCACGGGCGTGATGCCGACGCGCTCGATCCAAACCCCTATTTTTCCAGCCAATATTATCTCCGCGTCCATCCCGATCTGGCCGCGGCGGGGGTACATCCGCTCGAACATTATGTCGGCTGGGGTGCGAAGGAGGGCCGGCCGACCGGGCCCTTGTTCGACGGCGCTTATTATCGCGGCGCTTATGCCGACGTGACCGGCGATCCGTTGCGCCACTTCCTCGAAATCGGCGCGCGCGAGGGGCGTGTCGCCATTCCGATCAGCCGGCCGAGCTACGAAGCATCGGATGAACGGCCGCGCCGTTTCTATCGCCATTTCGACGTGGTTGCGGAGGAGGCGTTTCTTCGTCGCATGGCCGAACTGCCCAAGGCGGTCGCGGCGAAGGCCGCGAAGACGTGCATCTCGGTTATCATGCCGGTCTGGAATCGCGAAGGCACGGTTGCCGCCGCGATCCGATCGGTGCTCGCGCAGACGCATGCGAATTTCGAGCTGATCGTTGCCGACGACGGCTCGACCGACGGCACACGCGAAGCGGTGGCGCAGTTTCTCGACGACCCTCGCGTCCGCTGGATCGACGGCGCGCATGGCGGCGTGTCGGTGGCGCGCAACCGTGGGCTGGCGGCGGCCACGGGCGAGATCGTCGCTTATCTCGACAGCGACAATCGCTGGGTGGCCTGGTTCCTGGAAGTGATGGCGCGTTTCATGGCCTCAGAGCGTCTGGAGGCCGCCTACAGCGCGATTTCGCTGCGGGACGATCTCGGGCACCTCACCGGCTATCGCGGCGACGATTTCGACTGGGAGGCGTGCCTCGAGCAAAATTATGTCGACCTCAACGCCTTCTGCCATCGCCGCAGCCTGATCGATACGGTCGGTGGATTCGACCCCGGGCTGCGCCGGATGGTCGACTGGGACCTGATCCTGCGTCTGGGCAAGGGGAGGGCGGTCGGCTACGCGCCCTTCGTTGGGTGCGACTATCTCGACGGCAAGGTCGATCCGGGCCGCATCACCACCGCCGAACCCGCCGCTTTCCAGAAGCTGGTCTGGACCAAGAACCGCTACGATCTTGCGATCGGCAGCGCGGAATTCGCGGAAAAGCTCAAGCTCAGCTTCGCGATCAAGATCGCTGCACCGGAGGACGAGAAAGAAGCGTGGGGTGACTGGCATTATGCCGAATCGCTGGCCGAGGCGATCCGCCGGCTGGGCCATGAGGTCTATATCGACTTCCGCCACCAATGGACCGGGCGTGCATTGGCCGACGAGGATGTCGCGATCAGCCTGCGCGGCCTGCTGCCCTACGATCCGAGGCCGGGCCAGATCGCATTGCTGTGGAACATCAGCCATCCCGACCAGGTGCCGTACGAGGAATATGACAATTATTCCGCAGTCTACGTGGCGTCGGACAGCTATGCGGGCCTGCTCGACCATCTCGTGCGCCCGCCGGTCGGCGCCTTGCTGCAGGCAACCGATCCGAGCCGTTTCCATCCGGTCGCCAAACCCAAGTCAGGCCCCGATCTGTTGTTCGTCGGCAATTCGCGCGGGGTCGAGCGCGAGATCGTGCGCTGGGCCATCGAGGCGGAACGGCCGCCCGTCATCTATGGCGGTGGCTGGGAAGGCCTGGTGCCGACCGAGCTGGTCGCGGGCACCAATGTCGACAATCGCGCGCTGGGCGGCCTTTATGCCGGCGCAGGCGCGGTCCTGAACGATCATTGGCCGTCGATGGCGGCGTTCGGCCTGCTCTCCAACCGTCTGTTCGATGTGGTCGCTGCGGGCGGCAAGGCGATCTCCGATCCGGTGCCGTCGATCCGGCAGGTGTTCGGATCGGCGGTTGCCGAGGTGACGGGGCCGGCCGAGTTGCGCGCGACGGCAGACCGGCTGAAGCGCGAGAAAGGCTCGCGGGCTGCGGCCGAACAGGTGATCGCTGAGCATAGCTTCGACGCACGCGCGCGCCGGATCGTAAGTGACGTGCTTGGACGGCTCGGGCTGGAAGCGCCTTTCTCGGCATCGCCCGCACCCGTTGTCACGCCGGCGCCGCTCCGCGTGCATCTGATCGTGCCTTATGGCGGGCAGGGGCCGCAAAGCTCGGCCTATATAAGGCTGCTTTGTCCGCTGACCGACGAAAGCATCGCCGGACGGGCGGCAGTCACGATGGGCGGCGCGGACGATCCGGTCCCACCTTGCGACGTCTGCATCGTCCAGCGCGCAGCGATGCCGGATGTCCAGGCGGTGGACCGACTTGTCGGCACGCTGGGAGAGATGGGCGCGGCCTTGGTGGTCGATGTCGACGATGCCTTCGTCGCGATGGAGGATCATCCGGAAGCCGAGGCCTATCGCCCGCTCAACGCCGCGATCGAGCATGCGATCGCGGCTTCGGCGGAAACCTGGTTCTCGACACCCGCATTGGCCGATCTCTATGGCCATGTCGCGCACCGCCACGCGGTGATGCCCAATGCGCTGGATCCGCGCATCTGGCGCGATTGGCGCAACCGGCGCCCCGAGCCGTTCGGCCAGGATAAGGTGCGTATGCTCTATATGGGCACGGGTACGCATGGACCCGATTTCGCGCTGATCCGGCCCGCGCTCGACCGGTTGTGGGCCGAACGGGAAGGGCGGTTCGACGTCACCCTGATCGGCATCGCCGCGGATGTCGAGCCTGCCCCCTGGCTGCACCGGATCGCCCCGCCGGCGGACGCGATCGCCTATCCGCGCTTCGTCCGCTGGTTGCGCGGGCAGGGGCCGTTCGACATCGGCCTGGCTCCCCTGGCCGACACGCGTTTCAACAGCGCCAAGTCGGACATCAAATTGCTGGATTATCTCGCATTGGGGCTGTTGCCCGTGGTGCAGGATTGTCCCGCTTATCGGCTCGATCCGGATGCGGTAGGGGTCGCCCTGCATACCCATGACTGGTCCGATATATTGCGCGCCCTCATCGATGATCCCGGTTCGGCGCGGGAGCGGCTCGCCCGGGGGCAAAGCTGGTTGTGGGAAAAGCGGACGGTCGCCACGATCGCCAGCCCCATGATCGGGAGGCTGGAGGCACTGCTGTGAAACCTCTGACTGCGTTGTTACCCCTGGCATTGCTGACTGCGGCCGCCCCATCCGCAAAACGTCCGTTACGCCTCGCCTGGCCGATTGATTGCATGCTGGACCAGACATGCGCGGTCCAGAATTATCCGGATGACGATCCAGGCCCTGCGGCGACGGATTATCAATGCAAGCATCGAACCTATGCCGGCCATGATGGCGTCGATATTCGCCTGACCAGCATGGTGCTCGAACGGCGTGGCGTTAACGTGCTGGCGGCTGCGCCGGGCACCGTTTTGCGCGTTCGTGATGACATGGCGGATATCTCGATCCGCGATCAGGCCACGAGTGCCATCGCCGGGCGTGAATGCGGCAATGGATTGGTAATCGCCCATACCGACGGCTGGGAAACCCAATATTGCCATATGCGGCAGGGCAGCCTGGCGGTGCATGCGGGCCAGCAAGTCGCGGCAGGTGCGGTGCTGGGTAAGGTCGGCCTGTCCGGCAACAGCGAATTTCCGCATCTGCACATAACCGTGCGCAAGGACGGCAAGATGGTGGACCCCTTCGCTTATGGAGCGCCGGCGGGCGCCTGTCACGTCGGGCAGAGCCTATGGGCTGCGTCTCCCGCTTACCGCGCGGGCGAGGTGCTGGTGGCGGGTTTCGCAACCAGCGCGGTCACTATGCGCGACATTCAGGAAAACGGCGCGGAACAACCTGCGCGCCCGTCCAGCAACACGCCCATTGTAGCATTCGTCCAGGCGATCGGGCTGGAGCAGGGCGACCGCCAACGGTTGGCCCTGACCGGTCCGGATGGGGCGACGCTGGCGGATAGCACGCCGCCACCGCTCGACCACGACAGGGCCCAGCAAATGTTGTTCGTCGGTCGTGGGCGCGTGCCGCCCGGCGGCTGGCCGGCGGGCGAATATCGCGCGACCTATAGCGTCACGCGCAACGGAAGGTCAGTCTTGAACCACGTCGCGAAGATCCTGCTCTGATGGCCAACATCCTGATCGTACACCAGAACTTCCCGGGCCAGTTTCCGCATATCACCGACGCGCTGCTGAAGCGCGGTGATAAGGTGGCTGCCATCGGTGGCAACACCGCGCGCGCGCGCCCTGGAGTCGATTTCCGGCAATGGTCGAGCACGCGCGGCACGACTAGGGAGATTTTCGATCCCGCGACGCGCGCGGAGGCGGACCTCATCCGAGGCACCGCTGCCGCGCAGGCGGCGCAGCAACTCAAGTGGGACGGGTTCAATCCCGACGTGATCATCGGGCATCCGGGCTGGGGTGAGACGCTCTTCCTGAAAGAGATCTGGCCCGACGCACGTCTTATCCTGCTTGGAGAGATGCTATATCGCAGTCGCGGCGGCGACCTGAATTTCGATATGGAATTCGAAAGAGAAAGCCTTGCCCGCAATCTGCGCGCGCATGCCAAGAATGCGACGCAGGTGCTTGCTTTCGCCTATGCCGACCGCATCGTCTGTCCGACACCGTTTCAGGCGGGAAGCTTTCCCCAGAGCCTGCAGCACTTGATCCGGATAATCCATGAGGGTGTCGACATGGATCACGCGCGGCGGCGTCCGGATGTGACACTGCAGCTGCCTGATGGCGTGACGCTAGACCAGGCCACACCCGTCGTGACCTTTGTCAACCGGACTCTCGAACCGTTACGCGGCTTTCATATCTTCATGCGGGCGTTGCCCGCCTTCCTGGAGGCCTGCCCCGACACGCACGCTTTGCTGATCGGCGGGACCGCGCTTAGCGGTTACGGCGCGGCCAGTCCTAACGGCAAGGATTGGAAGTCCTTAATGCTCGACGAGCTGGAAGGGCGGCTGGATCTCGCTAGGGTCCATTTTCCGGGAAAGGTGCCTCACGCGACGATGATCGATGCCTTCTCGATCTCCCGCGCCCATATTTATTACACCTACCCCTTCGTACTTTCCTGGTCGTTAGTGGAGGCGATGGCCGCCGAATGCGTGATCATCGCTTCGGATACGGCGCCAGTCCGGGATGCAATCACCGACGGGAAGGAAGGGGTGTTGCTGCCTTTCTTCGACATCCCCGCGCTGAGTGCTGCGATGGTGCGGGCCGTGAAAGAGCCGGAAATCTATGCCGGCTTCGGTGCGGCGGCGCGACATCGTGCCTTGCGCGATTACGATCGGACGCGGGGTACGGCGGCCTGGCTCGGATTGGTTGACGAGCTTCTGGGCGACCAACCCCGGTAATCGACGAGCCAAAGGACGTCGGAACCACCGATGATCCTCGCGCGTGCCGATATTGCGGCGCGCTTGAAGGGCATTCCACGAGCAGTTTCAAGATCCACGCCGAGCTATGTGTACAGCGTGGTCCGAGCGCCATCGGCATCCGCTTTGCGGATTGATGTGCGTTTTCGAATTTCGCGCGCCGACCGCGGCCAAGGGCGGGCGGGGGAGCTGTGCCCGGGGCACAAAAAAAGAGCCGGTCCCGAAGGACCGGCTCTCTCTTTCAACCTGTCTGAAGGATCAGATGAAGTCGTGGAAGTCGATCGACGAAGCGGTCACGCCGTGAAGCAGGACGACCGAGTCGATGGTGCCGGTGGTGTGGGTGCTATCCCAGAACATCACCGAGTCCGAACCGACCTGCAGAACTTCGACGTTGCTGCCATGACCGGTCAGAGCCGTCTGAGCAAACGTGTAGGCGTCGTCGATAGTCGCGAAGTTGGTACCGGTGGTGCCAACGTTCGCGGCCGCCGCCGGTGCGAAGCCCAGTGAGAAGTGATCGGTGCCATGGGTGAAGTCCATGATCACTTCCACCTGATCGTGATGCGATGCCGTCGCGGCAGTGGTCAGGTTGGCAATGTCCGCATCGCCAGTGGCGTAGAAGAACGTATCCGCGCCATCGCCGCCGGTGACGGTGTCATAGCCTGCATCGCCATGGATCTGGTCATTGCCGGCATCGCCGTACAGCCAGTCGTTACCTGCGCCACCATGGAGGCTATCGGCATCCGCGCCGCCATGAACGGTGTCGTTGCCGTTGCCGCCATCGAGGTTGTCGGTACCCTTGTTGCCCTGGAGGTAATCGTTGCCGTTGCCACCGGTGATCGAGTCGGCGTCGGCACCACCGTACAGACGGTCATTGCCCTCGCCACCGTCGATGGTGTCGTTACCGGCATTGCCTTGGATATAATCGTTGCCGTTACCGCCGCTCAGCATATCGTCACCGTCGGCAGAGCCCGCAACCGCGGCCTGGTCATTGCCGTAGATGTGGTCATTGCCCAGACCGCCCGTGATGGTGTCGTTGCCATCGCCGCCGTTCAAGAAGTCAGCTTCCGTAAAGGCACCAGAGCTGTTGGTGTGGCTCGACGATCCGTTGATCACGTCATTGCCGGCCCCGCCGTAGATCGTGTCGTTCGCGACGCTGCCGGTGATCGTGTCATCACCGCCAAGCGCGAAGTAACGCGCTCCGGCGCCGACATGGGTGTTGCCAACGGTAGCTGCCTGGCCGACGCTATCCGCACCGAACTGCAGAGAATCATTCGACGAAGCGCCGAAGAACGTCAGAGTCTCACCCGCCAATGCGTCAGCACCGAAGGTGTGCGTGACGTTGCCGTTGGTGAGCGTCAGCGACGCCAGGTTGAGGCCAGCAGCCGCATTGTACTGCACCTGAACCGTAGCCGGGCTTCCGGTTAGGAAGAAAAGATCGTCCGTCGAAGGATTGTAGGCAGCAGCCTGCGCATCCGTCATTTGTTCAAAAAGATAATTCGCCATCTAAGCCTCCAAAAGAACCTTACAGTTCGGGCGTAAGTGTTAAGCCCCCCCCTCCCCTAAGGTGGCTGGAGGCGCCCTCCGCCCATGCCTAACCACACCGAAATGCAGTCAGCGCAAGCGAGCGCTTTGGACACTTAGCCAAGCTTCGTACCCCGCGCAACCACTAAACAACTCGATCCTCGTTCAAAAAAACAGCGGATGCCACGGGAATCATGGCATAAGCCGGACGACAGGGTAAGACGCCGGGCAAGGGATAATGGTTCCCGCCCTAAGCACAGCCACTTAGCACGCTAACGGGTTAACTAATCCTTTCCCAGCAAAAGCGTTTTGCCGGCCAGGGAGTGAAGGCGCGCCACCTCATCGCAGAACTGGCGTTGCAGAAATACAACGTCGGAATCGGACAAGATTGCGGGGTACGCAATATCCGCGGCAGGCCGGGAGATTTTTGGTGAAACGGGGCCCGCGGGCGGTGCGACATCCAGGAAGGCGCAAATAGCCGTGATGGTGCCCGTAGGGTCGCGCCGAAGGTCGTCCGACGCCAAGAGCAGCAACTGATCGTGCGGGAAAAGCGCCAGCGCCCGCGCGAGCTGGCGGCCATAGAAGCCACGCTCGACATACGAAAAGACACGGTGAAAGCCGGGATAGGGTGTGGCTTCTGCCATGCGCGCGCGCCCTTCCCGAATACACCATCCGAACGGCTCGCTTTCCTTGCCGCGGGCATATTCCATCTTCCAATGCGACCAGGCCCGTTCGATCGGGTCGCGGAACAGCAAAATCAGCTTGATGGCCGGATTGTAGGCACGGATCCGTTCGAGTGCGTTCGGCCAATAAAGATAGATTGGCGTAGCCTCTCCCCACAGCCGTCCCGGGTCGCCGAAAAGGGCGTGATAGCGCGCGTAATCGGGGGAGGCCCAGTCGACCCTCTCCTCGTCATCGAAGAAATGGGCTTCCTTGACCGCAGGCAATTGCAGCGTCGGGACCTCGGCCAGATAGTCGAACAGGGCGGTCGTGCCCGCCTTCTGCGCGCCGGCTATCAGGAAGCCGACGCGCTTGTCGCCAGCTGCTCCGTTCACTTTTCCCGAAGCGCCGTGCGCATGGCATCCGTCATCGGCCCAAGCAGATAATCCATGATCGTGCGCGAACCGGTGATGATGCTGACGGAGGCCTGCATGCCGGGCGTCATATGAACGCCTTTACCCATCTTCGCGAGTTGCGCCGGATCCACCTTGATCTGAACCAGATAGAAGGGCTCGCGGGTCGGGTTCGGCATGCCCGGGTTGGCGGGATCTTCGACGCTCGTATCCGCGGAGACCAGGCTTACCCGACCGTCGATCGGTTGCGTGGTCCGGGGATTGTAGGCGGTCAATACCACGCGGGCCGGCATGCCGACGTGCACCTCGGCAATGTCGTTGGGCTTGATCCGCGCATTGAGCACCAGCGGCGTGCCACTAGGCACGATTTCGAGCAGGCGTTCGCCCGGACCGGCGACACCGCCTTCGGTGAACTGCGTAAGATTGAAGACGAAACCGTCGACCGGCGCGCGCACTGTCGCCTCGAACAGCGATTCGGCGGTGGCGCGCAGCTTAGGCTCGGCCTCGGCCATTTTGTCCTGGGAATTTCGAATACCCGTCGCGGCCTCGGCCTGACGCTTTTCCTCAAGCTGGGCCATCTGGATCTGTATGCCGGAGATGGACTGCTGTGCGCGGGCGATATCCGACAATATCGACCCTTTCTGGCCCTTCAGCTGCGCCGCGCCGCGTTCGAGCGATGTCACGCGGGTCTTAGGCGCATAGCCGAGCCGGTTGAGCTCCCGCACGCCGCCCAGTTCGTCGCCGATCGACCCCGACTGGGTATCGATCGAGGCCATTTGCGCGCGTAGCCCCTGGACCTGCGTCTGGGTTTGAGCCGCCTGGCTCTTCAACGCGCTGAGCTGGCTGCTGTAGAGCATCATGGTGGAGACATGCAGTGCTCGCTCGCCCGCAAGCAATGCTGCCACTTGTGGGTCGGATGCGCGCGAGAGCAGTTCCTGCGGGAAACGAATTTCCGTCGACCCGGCCTGTTGCGCCTGGAAGCGCGCAATATCCGCAAGTGCGGTGTCATATTGTGCCTGCCAGACGTCCACGCCCGCCTGTGCCTGAACCGGATCGAGCTGGATCAGCGCCTGGCCGCGGCGCACGAACTGGCCTTCCTTCACATAGATGTGTCGGATGATACCGCCGTCGCGGTGCTTGATGACCTTGCTATTCCCCTCGACACCGACCTGGGCGGGGGCGACGACCGCGCCCTTGATGTGCGATACCATCGCCCAGACGAACAGGCCTACCACGAGTACCAGCACGACGATGGATCCGGCCACGATCGGCCGGCGCAGGCGCAGGCGAATGATCTCGCTCTCGCCCTGATCGAGTTCGTGGAAGCCGGGATCGGGATCGGCGGGAATGGCGGGTTCGCCACGGATCTGGCGAACGATTTCTCCGAGCCGGCTCACGAATTGACCTCCGTCAGCTTGGCGGGCTTTTCGGGCTGCGCCTTTTGTGGCTGGGGCTTGGGCGCGAAGCGGGCCATCACTTCATCGCGCGGCCCGAAATCCGCAATCTGACCGTTGATCAGCAAAAGAATCTTATCCGCCAGCGCAAAGGTGGAGGGCTTATGCGAGATCAGGACGATCGTTGCGCCGCGCTCCTTCACGCGGTGAAGAGCCGCCAGCAACGCGGCCTCGCCATCGGGGTCGAGGTTCGCATTCGGTTCGTCAAGGATGATCAGCTTGGGATCGCCGAACAAGGTGCGTGCCAGGCCAACGCGCTGGCGCTGGCCTGCGGAGAGGACCGCGCCCCCTTCTCCAAGTTCAGTTTCATATCCCTTCGGCAGGCGCAGGATGAGCTCATGCGCGTCAGCCATCTGCGCTGCGGCAACTACTTGAGCGTCGGTAGCATCGGGCAGGAATCGTGCGATGTTGTCGCGCACCGTCCCTGCGAACAATTCGGTATCCTGAGGCTGATAGGAAACGTGACGGCCAAAATCCTCGCGGTCCCAGCTATAAACGTCGGCGCCGTCAAGGCGGACCGTCCCGGTGTTCGGCTTCCAGATTCCGCACATGAGACGCGCAAGGGAGGATTTGCCCGCGCCCGACGGCCCGATGATGCCGACGAAGCTTCCCGAATCGATCCGGAAGTTCAGGTTGGTAAGCACCAAGGCCGAGGCGCCCGCCGGCGCGAAACTCACGGCCTCGATGGCGAGCATGCCCTTCGGGACCGGCAATTGCGTCACTGGCGTCGGCGGCTCGTATTCGAGCAATATCCGGTCGAGCCTTTTATAGGCAGCATAGGCTTCGACCAGCGATTTCCACGAACCGACGATGCGTTCCAGCGGCGCGAGTGCGCGGGACGCAAGGATCATATTCGCGAACAGCAGGCCCGACGGGATCGTACGTTCAACCACCAGCCAGGCGCCCACCGCGATGATCAGAATCTGGATGAACATCCGCACGAAGCGGATCGAGACGGAATAGAATCCGGCGCTTTCAGCCGCTTCCGAGCCGACGGCTACGGAGGTGTAGCGGCTGCGCGCCCATTGGCGGCCGATCGTCGGCAACATGCCGAGTGCGCGTACGACCTCACCATTACGCAGCGCGGCATCGGTGAAGCCGTAGCTAGCGATGGCCGCTTCGCTGGCTTCCTTGATTTTCTCGTGCGTGGACCGGTCCTGCAGGAAAGCGAGAATGACCAGCGCGATACCGCCGCCGATCGTAACCAACCCGATCGTCGGATCGATGATGAACAGGATCAGCATGAAGAGCGGCATCCACGGCAGATCGAACATGATCGCGATCGCGTGTCCGCCAAGCGCTTGGCGCACGGCGTCAAGGTCGCGCAGTGCCTGCGCACGCGTGCCGCGACGGCGCACTACCGCATCGAAAAGAGCAGCAAAGGTGCGGCTCGCCAGTTGTTGGTCGAACACCACGCCGAACCCGCTCAGTACTTGCTGGCGATAATGGTCGATGATGCCGGAAATCAGAAATACGAAGGCGCAACCGCCCGATAGAATAAGCAGCGTCGAACCCGACTGGCTGGTTATGACCCGGCTATAAATCTGGTTGGTATAGATTGGCAGCGCCAGGTAGAGCAGGTTGGAAACCAGACTGAACACGGCCGCGAACATGAAGGGCCGAATGCCAAGCCGGATTGCCCGCGCAAGGGGGCTTGGAAGCGGCTGGTTCCCGCTGCGGTTTGGACTGGTCGCCATCAGTTTCTATCCTTGAGCGGTCGCGACGCCAAAGAAGGCGGAATCTGCGCGTAAATGACCGGGCAGACACGCATCAGCGCGGCCGTACATCGTTGAGTGGGCATTTGCCCGTATCGCCGTTGGGCAGCTTCAGCTTGCTCTTCGTGATTGGTGTCAGCGTCCGGTTCATCAGCGCTTTGCCGGGAGCGGGTGCGAGTTGGCCGGGATTCTCCGGATGCGGCACGTTGGCACCGGACAAATCGGATGAAAGCGGGCCACGGAGGCCGGAGGAGGCGATCCGATCGACGCCCGCCGTGATCAGTTGAAGCGGGGTGAAGCCGATATAACGGACATGTTTGAAATTGGCCTCGGGATCATAAACCGTGATCCCGTCCACAATTTGCTGAGCGCTCAATTCCCCCATCGCCGCCAGCAAAGCGGCATGCGAGACATAGACGTTATACCGGCTTTGCACCAACTGGAGCTGTGCCGACTGCAACTCTTCTTCGGCGTTGAGGGTCTCGATCGTCGACCGCAGGCCGTTCAGTTCCTCGCAGCTCGTTCCGGCGAAGGCCGCCTGCGCCGAATCGACCTGACGCTGGCCGGTCGTCACAGCAATTCGGGACGACGACAGCGTCACCCACGCGCTGGTTACCGATTCCATCGTCTGGCGGCGGGCTATGTCTATGCCCGCTTGATCGGCGCGGTTGCGCGCGTCGGCCTCGCGGATACGCGAGCTGATCAACCCGCTCGAAAAGATCGGCTGAGTGATTGTAAAGCCTGCGATCGTTTCGCGCTGCGCTTGCGATCCGCCGACGTGGAAGAGATTGCTATTGGTATAAATCCCCTCGCCAGTCAGTGAAATGGTCGGCCCTCGCTGCCCGCGCGTGGCGGCAGCGTTCGCGCTCGATTGCTCCTCGGTATATTGGGCGCCCCTGAGGGATGGGCTGTTCTGCTCGGCGAGATCGAATGCTGAATCGATCGTAGGGGGCAGGGTGCCGAGCTGCGGCAGCGGCTCGAGCTTGCCGGGATTATGACCGACCACCTGGAGATATTGTGCCCGCGTCACCGCTAGCGTCGCTTCCAATTGAGCGAGCTGGATCTGCGCCGCCGCGAGCCGCGAGTCCGATTGCTCGACGTCGGTCAGCGTGACGTCGCCATATTGGTTGCGTTTCGTATTCTGGCGCAGCTGGCCTTCCAGGATTTCCACATTCTCGCGGCCGATTTCGAGACGCGCTTCGTCGCGAAGTACACCGGCATATACCTGGATGACATTCTGGATGACCTGCTGTTCGGTCTGCCGCAATTGTTCGCGCCCGCCCTTCATCGCGGCACTGGCCGCGGCGACCTGCCCGCGGATCTGGCCCGACGCGTAGAGCGGCTGCGAAATGGTCAAGGTGCTCTGCTGGCTGGTCGTCTGCGTCTGAAAAGGGTTCTTCGGCCATTGACGCGTATGTTCCGCCTGGGTCTGGGCGGTAACGGTGGGTCCGTATTGCGCACGGGCCTGTACAACCCCTTCGTCGCGCGCCTTCTGCAGGTAGCGCTCCTGCACGAGTTGGGGGCTGCGATCGTAAGCGGAAGCGATCGCATCGGCGAGCGTTTCGGCCGAAGTTGTCGCGGGCACGCACAAGGCCATGGCCGCGCAAGCAATGCGGCCGACCCTGGTCTTCGGCGATGATGCGCGACTAGCTATTGAAATCACTCTGAAATTTCCGCAACTTCGAAGTGCCTCGGGGGTTCCACGACGGGGGGCGCTTCTTAGACGGGCGCGCTTGAGAGTCAATTGCGACCACGATGAGACGAAGACGGGATCAAACCGGCACGCGGGCGGCGCGCGTGTACATCGCCTCCAGTCGTGTTCGATAGGCTTCGACGGAAAAGCGTGCCGCGGCCCGCAGTCCTGCGGACGCCAACCGGTCGCGGAGGGCGTCGTCGCTATCCAATGCCCTGATTCCGGCCGCGATCATGGCGACGTCGTAGGGATCGACGAGCAAGGCGGCATCCCCGGCGACTTCGGCAAGCGCGCCGTGATTGGAGGTCAGCACGGGCGTACCGAGTTGCATCGCCTCCAGCACGGGCAGGCCGAATCCTTCCCAGATCGAGGGGAACAGCACCGCGCGCGCGCCGCGAACCAACTTGGCCAGCAACGGGCGCGACAGATGTTCGAGCCGCCGAACGCGTTCGGCCATGCGCCGGCCATGCGCCGTGTCCGCCTCGTCGTCGGGCAGAAGCAGGCGCAACTCCTCCTGCGCTTGCCAGCCGCGTCCTCCGGTCAGCACCAACGGTGCCGCGCTTCCGGTCGAGAGATAGGCTTCGAGCAGGCGGCCGATATTCTTCTTGGGCTCGATCGCCCCGAAATGGAGGAAATAGCCGCGATACGGCAAACCGAAGATATTCTCGATCATCGCCGCGTCGCCGCCCGGATCGTCGGCCGGGGCAGGGAGGGGCGAAGCTTGGTAGCAATTGGTAATGCGGTCGGGATCGAGCCCGAACTCGGCGACGATATCGCCCCGGCTGGCTTCGGAGACGGTGCAGAGATGCGCGGCCTGGGCGGCGCAGGCCGTCACCAGATCGCGATAGGCGCGTTTGGCGTCGAGCGTGGCATAAGGCATCCGGAGCGGCACCAGATCGTGCAAGGTATAGATATTGGCCGCACCTTCGAGCCGGATCGGCAACGGATAAGTCCAGTGCATGATCGCCGGTGCTGCCGCCATTCGAACGGGCAGGAAGCGACCGTAAAGCGCGAAATGGCGGTGCGCGATCTCGAATAAATTAGGAACTGTCACGAGCCGGTCGAAGGAGGGAAGACGCTCCGCCAGATTGGCGGTCTCGACCCTTCCGCTTTGCGGTACCTCCTGGGCGGTCCGCGCCAGGAAGGGGTGCAGCGCGGTCATCCGGATGCGCCGGCTACGCTTGCGGCGAAGCTGGGGTGTCGGCGGAACCTGGCCCAGCCGGTCGTAGAACATGACTTCGCGCAGTTCAGTGTCCGATCCGGCATCGACACCGAACAGCCCGGTCACCATGTGCCCGCCGCCGCGCAGCACATCGGTCAGGACATGGCCATAAGTGGCGACGCCCGTACCGTTAGGCAAAGCGAGATTATAGCCGTCGATGCCGATGTCGAAATGGGTCATACGCGTTCAGCCATCACGGCGGCATAAGCCCGCGTCAATCTTTCCGCGAAGCGCGCGGGCGTGAAACGGGCGGCATTGCGCCGTCCGGCCTCGGCAAGGCGCGCGCAGAGCGCATCGTCGGTGGAGAGTCGGAGCAGCGCGGTGCGGAGCCGGGCGCTATCTTCGGGGTTGACCGCCAGTGCCGCGTCGGCCGCCGTTTCCGCGAGCGCCCCCCGATTGGAGGTCAAAACCGGCGTGCCAAGCGCCATCGCCTCCGCTACGGGCAGGCCGAATCCTTCAGCAAGCGACGGCATGACCAAAGCGCGCGCATTGCCGATCAGCGCGCGCAGGGCTGGACGATCGAGATAGGGCAGGCGGATTGCGCCGGGCGTGGCGGCCAGCAGGGGCGCGATCTCGGCGGCACCCCAGCCATCAGGGCCGGCGATGACGAGCGGCAGGGCCGACTTGCTCTGGCGATAGGCCTCAAGCAGCCGCGCGACATTCTTGCGCTTCTCGACGGTGCCGCACACCAGCAGGAATCCGCCTGGTACCAGGCCTTCGGGCAGCGCCGTGGGGTCGGGCGGCGCGTCATCGACCGCAAGGCTGCAGTCGACCACGAAGCCTGATGCGCAATTGATCGCGCGCACCACCTCATCGCGCGCGGTTTCCGATACGGCGATGAAGCGGGTCGCGCATTCGGCCAGACGGGCCAGCATCCGATGATAACGCCGCCCGTCAATGTCGGTCAGATCCGAACGCCTGATCGGGATCACGTCGTGAATCGTGTAGAGATTATGCCAGCCCATCGCCGCGAGCGGTACCGGATAGGTCCAATGCATGATCCCGGGCGGGCCCGGCAAGCGCACCCGGAGCGGCCGGCGATGCACGTCGAAATAAACCTGCGCCACGCGGAATACGTCCGGAGCCACTAGCAGATCTGATTCCGATGGGGCGGCCAACTGCCGTGCTGTGCGCACGCCCGGCGCCAGCGCCCGCGCCCATCGGCCCATGCGGCCAAAAGGCGCCGGCGCGGCTTCGTCCAGCGCGGCGCGGTCGCTGAGCAGCGCATGGTCGGGGCTGATCGTCGCATGCGCATGCAGCAGCTGGCGTGCATAGCTACTGACCCCGGTGCCGCCCGCGCTGACCAGCATGCGCGCGTCCATGCACAGCCGAATCGGCGGCATCGGGTCAGACCCGGGATTGTGCGTATCGGTCGCCATGCGTTAGGGAGCGTGCGTCCGGCATTCAGCCGCCGTCAATGGATAGAACCTCACCGGCTCGAAAAGGCCCCAGGACCATGATCGCATGATCGAGTTCCAGAACGTCAGCAAAACCTATCATATCCGCAAGTTCGAAAAGCATGTCTTTACCGATCTGAACTTCAAGATCGAGCCCGGTGAGAGCATCGGCATCTGCGGCGCGAACGGCGCGGGCAAATCCACGCTGATGCGGCTGATCGCGGGGGTCGAGCAGCCGAGCAGCGGCCGCGTGATCCGCAATATGTCGACTTCCTGGCCGATCGGCTATTCGAGCTGCTTCCAGTCGAGCCTGACCGGTGCCGACAATGCGCGTTTCATCGCGCGCATCTACAACATAGACGAGCAACAGCTAACCGACTTCGTCGAGGGTTTCGCGCAGCTCGGGCCTTATTTCCACCAGCCGATCCATACCTATTCGGCGGGCATGAACGCACGTCTTGCCTTTGGCGTGAGCCTCGCGATCGATTTCGACTGCTATCTGGTGGATGAGGTCACTGGAGCGGGCGACGAGCGTTTTCGCGCGCGCTGCGAGGAAGCTTTGCTCCATCGTCGCGACAATGCGACCCTGGTGATGATCAGTCACGACCCGGGAACCCTTCGCCAATATTGCCAGCGCGGCGCGGTGGTTTACGGCGGCACGCTGGTCTTCTTCGATACGATCGACGAGGCGAGTGAGGTCCACCATCGGCTGCAGCTGCGCGCCGCCTGATTGCAGTCCTGCCCCCACTCAACTAGGCTCCCCGCGTAACGGGCACCGTTCCTTGCGGTGACATGGATATCCAAAGAGATTTTGCTTTGAACATCAACGCGTTCCCGCTGACGCTCTCTCCCCGCGCCCGCGCGCTTTCCGCCCTCTCCGCCCTTGCCCTGCTTGCCGGCTGCGCTGCGTTGCCGTCGAGCGGACCGACCGCGGGTGAGATCAATCGCGGGCTGAAGGACCAGAACGAAATCGGCTTCAAGATCCTCGATATCGACGGTCCGCTGGTCGACAAGATCAACGCGGAGGCCGCGGCGGCAGACGCCGCGCAGCCGACCTTGTCGAGCCTCGCGCAGGAAGGCCGCAACGATGTGATCGGCCCCGGCGATGACTTGTCGATCGGTATCTACGAGGTCGGCGTTTCGTTGTTCGGCTCGTCCGAAGGCGCCGGCGGCGTGATCGATCCGGCGGCACGCGCGCAGACTTTCCCCGACGTGCTCGTCGCGGGCGACGGCACGATCAAACTCCCCTATATCGGCTCGCTGAAGGTCGAAGGACGTACGCCGGCCGAGGTCCAGGCGATGATCGTGCGCGGCCTCAAGGGCAAATCGCAGAGCCCGCAGGCTCTGGTCACGATCAAGACCAATATCGCCAGCACGGTCTATGTCGCGGGCGACGTGCATGCCCCGGGCCGCTACAATTTGTCGCTCCAGCGCGAACGATTGCTCGACGCGATTGCGCTCGCGGGCGGGGCCACCAATTCGGCTGAGGACACGGTGGTGCGTTTCAACCGCGGCACGCATTTCCTCGAGGAGCGGCTGGGACGCATCCGTTCGGGCGCGGAGGACGATCTCGTGCTGATCCCAGGCGATCGCGTCGAATTGCTCAAGCGCCCGCGCAGCTTCATCTCCCTCGGCGCGACCGGCAAGGTCGAGCAGACCGATTTCGAGACGGGCGACCTGTCGCTGGCCGAAGCGGTGGCGCGTGCGGGCGGCCCGACTGATAGCGTCGCCGATCCCTCGGCGGTATTTCTGTTCCGCTACACGCCGGCTGCGCCGGGCGGGCAGGAAAGGCCGATCATCTACCGGCTCAACATGATGCAGCCCGCCAGTTATTTCCTGTCGCAACGCTTTGCGGTCCGCGACAAGGACGTGATCTACATCGCCAATGCGGCTGCAAACCGTCCGGCCAAGATGGTCAACATCATCAACCAGCTGTTCGCGCCGTTCGTGACGGCGCGGGCGCTGACGCGGTAGGCGGAACGATAGGCTTAGGCTGGCGCTGCTTAAATCGCGCAATGTAATAATTTGGTGCCAGTCATGCGTCGACCAAGCGGCGGTTATGCTGCATGCTTGCCGCAGCATCGCTGGGTTCGTTAGCTCGCCTTTGTCACTGCTAAGGCAAAGCAGGTTGCCGCAAAGCCGTCGACCCCGACCTTGAGATGACGTGGCTCGCCGGCCTGAGCGACCAACTGCGCCCGCGTACCCTCGGCCCACGGTGGCAAATCGATGAACCGATCCATCGGCGCGCTGCCAGTATCGAAATCGAGCGGCGCGACGCGATGGCCCTGTGTCTCCAGGCGTTGCGCAATCTCTTCGATATGCCTGCGTTGAAAAAGGACGGTCGCCCAATTGTCGATCGTCGGGCCGTCCGGGTTGATGTTATATTCTAGTGTGTGGACTGCAGTGCCGCCGGGTCGCAGTGTCTTCAGCGAATTCTCGATGAAGTCGAGGCCCTGACGGATCGAGCCGAGATGCTCGAGCGCACAGATCGACCAGCAGAAATCGTAATCGGTCAGGTCGTCCGGAATCGCATTCATGTCCACGTAGCGCAGTGCCACGCTGCGGTCGTAGGTCTCCCGATCAACCAGATAAGAGAAATAGGTGTAGTCCAGTGTGTGCGTGTGCTGGGCGGTGTTGCTCCAGCCGGCTGCACGCATGTCGTCGGGCGGGAGGTCGGTGATGGTGACCTTGTTGCCGTGCGCGGCCAGGTAGCTCGGTATCGGCTCGCGGCCGCAACCGAAGCCTAGGCCACGACTGTTTCCATGCAAATGTCCAGCGTCGTGCAGCGCCTGCAAGACGTAGGACAATTCCCAGAGCTTGCGGTGGAACACCACCGGGGTCTTGAGTTCGCCGCACCAATGCCGAACCCAATCGCTTTCCATATCGGCCTGCGTGGAAGGCTTCCACGACAGGCCCACCGCGCGCGCGGTCGTCGGTTGACCATGCGGCAGCGTATCCGCCAACCGGCGCGCGAGCTCATATCCCATCGCCTTGATGTTGAGCGCCAGCATGTCGATCTCACGCAGCTTCTCGATTAGGAGATTGCCGTTTGGCTGCGACTGATCATTGAGAAGTGACAGCAGCAGAGCGAGCTTCCGGTGGTCCTCGGCCGTGATGGTGACAAGCGCAGGCTCTGGTTCAATCGGCTGGCGCTCCGACTTTCGGCCGAACAACGACAAAAGGGACATACTACTCTCCGCAGAAATCAAACGTTCTAGAGGTACCAGACGTTATCCTCGATCCGCGGCATCAAATCGATCCGGTCGCGGCGTAGGTTGGGGTGCCAGGACGGATCCCGATCGATCCATGGCTTCCAGCGCGACAGGAACAAGGCGCGGTCTTCGCCCGGCGGTTCCTGCGGGCCGCGCGAAGCCTTTTCGGTATGGGTCATCTCCGCCAGCGGCGTGAAGACGATCCGGTATCCCAGCGCCCGCAGGCGCAGGCAGAGATCGGTATCGTTATATTCCAGCCGCAGCCGTTCGTCGAAACCGTCGACCTGATCAAGCAATGAACGTCGCGTCGCGAACACCGCGCCGGTCACCATCGACCATTCGCGCTGGGTCCGCGCCCAGCCCTGATAGGTGCCTTCGTGGCGGCGACGGAACAGCCAGATGTGCGCCAGGCCATCGCCATGCGGCCCCATGCCGGCATGCTGTACGCTGCCATCGTCGAACAGCAGGCGCGCGCCGACGCCGCCAACGTCCTGATCGACCGCGAAGGTCTGCAGGGCGCGGAGCCAGCCGGTCTCGGTCAGGCGGACATCGTCGTTGAGGAACACGATTTGCTCGGACGTGGCCTCGCGCCACAGCCGATTCATCTTGGCGCCATAGTTGAAAGGCTCATCCGGCCCGCGCGGCGTTTCGACCCGGCGGAACATGAACGGCCATTTGCGCGTCGCCCATGCGGGCTTGCCGGTAATGTCGTCGCCGACGATCACCGTCAGTCGGTTCATCGGCCAGTCGGTATGCGCCAACCCGTCTAGCAGGCGTTCGACATAGAGGCCCTTCCCGTCCGGCTGGGCGCTACGTCGCGTGGGCACGATGATCGTCACCGGCGGTGCATCGGCGCCGAAGCGGCGCAGCAGCGCAAACGTACCGGGCTCCGGCCCTTCCACCACGTTGTGGGGCAGAAGCGCGGGTTGACTGCCCAGCATGTTGCGATAGTCGGCGGCGCTCGCACGCACCCTCTTGCCGGGATAGCCGAGCAGGACATGCGGAATGCGCGCAATGCCGATCCCGGCCTGATGGGCCCGGAACAGCAGGTCTGCGATCGCCGCGCTGCGCATCCCCGGGCGCAGGCCGCCCAGGGCAGCGAGCGCCGAGGCACGGACGATCAATGGCGCGCCGATATAGTCCTGCGCCGCCAGCAGCGTCTGGTCGAATTCGGGTTTCAGCCTCAACCGGTCGATCTCCGGGTCGGCCTCTCCCGCGACATCGTCGGCATAGAAGATGCCCACGTCGGGCCGGCCATCGGTGGCATCGCGCACGCGATCGGCGAAATCGGGCGCGGCCACACTCCCCTTGGGCGCGAAAGCGATCCAGTGATCCTGCTCGATCGGCAAGTCGGTCGCCATGCCCAGCGGCGCGCCATCCTCGCCGAGCGCTACGGCGCGGATCCTGTCGCCGAAATCGGCGCGTTCGAAGGGCTTGCCGCGATCGAAGCGGGGTGTCACCAACTCGACTCGCGGGTTCGCGCCGCGTCCGGTCATCGTCTCGCGCAAGCTCGCCGCGATCAGTGCGCCGACATGTCGGTAGGAAAGCTGCGTCGCGATCCGTTCCCGCGCCGCAGCGCCGATGTCGCTCTTCGCTTTGGCTGCCTTCACCAGAGCGGCGGCCAAGGCGGGCTCGTCCACCCGCGCCCACACGCCGCCCCTGGTGTAATGGCCGAAATCGTCGCTCAACACCCATGGGCGGGCTTTGACCGGATAACCGGTCCCCGCATCGAGATAGTCGCGGCTGCCGCCGAAATCGGTCGCCACGACTTTTTTTCCGGCCGCCATCGCCTCGGCGATAGTAAGGCCGAAGCCTTCCGAGCAATGCGGCGAGGCGTAGATCTCGCTGACCGCCCATAATGTCCGCAGCTCGTCGGCGGGCAAGGTGCGGTCGATCAGCACCACGCCTTTCACGCTTTCAGCCAGCACGCGCAGGGTCGTGCCCTCTTCGGGCCGGTCCATTAGATGCTTGGTCTTGAGCACCAGCGCCCAGCCTTTTTCGCCAAGGCCGGACGCGGCGAAGGCGCGGATCAGGGCGGCGGGATTCTTGCGGACAAGATAGGAGGAGCCGTCGAACACGAACAGGATGATGCGCGTCTTGGGGGCGAGGCCGAGCCGCTTGAGCGCGGCGGCGCGTTCCACCACCGGATCGGGCAGGACGGGCACGGGGTGGGGAATGAGGTCGACCGGCGCCTCGTCCTGCGCCGCGAACAACTCCGCACAATATCCGCTCGGAGCCCAGATGCGGTCGACCGAGGAAAAATCATGTCGCCAGGCTGGGGGGATATGCCCCATCTCCCACACCCAATAGCCGATTCGCCTGCGCGCCTCTCCAATCGCGCGGCGCTGTTCGTCGGTCAGCAGAAACCAGCTGTCGGGGTTGAGGTGGACGATCGCGATGTCCGCCGGCCCGCCGAACTCGGCGATATCGACGGGTGGCGCGATCGGCTTGTGGATATGAAACGGCTTCTTGATCGGATGCAGATTCAGCCTGACACCGCTCTGCCGGATGGCGCCGATGATCGCGCGCGAGGCCGCGCCGAGGCCATTGTCATAATTCCAGGGGCCGTAGAAGGCGACCTTCAGCGGGCGATCTTCAACCGTGTCGAACGGGATTGGATGCGCGAACAGCCGGTCGTCGCCGTCGCGCGGCACGTGCTCTTCCGACGCGCGGATTGTCGCTTCGATCAGCGGAATGTCGAACCCGGCTTCGCCCAGCGTCTCGCGCCAGCCTTCGACGTCGACCTCCTCGAACGCGCCCCGCAACGGCAGCAATTTCATGAAGGGGAAACCCGCGGCGATCAGGCGGCGCCAATCGTAGAGCGGGGGATTGAGACCAAGCGGGCTCGGGAACAACACTTCGACCTTGTGCCCGGTGCGTTCCATGTCCCCGGCGAAATTCACTTCGTAAGATTGGATTACGCGATCCTTGTCATCGAGAATGCGGACATCCTCGAAGAAACGCAGCAATCGATGCGACGATAGGAGGCTCGGTTTGAGCGCCAGGAAATAACTTTGCAGGTGCCAGCGATATTCGTGACTCTCGGTCAGGCCGACGAGATCGGCCTCACTTGCGCGCGCCCGCCCGATCAGCGCGGCAAGCCGGACCGTATCCGCAGACGCCAGGACGCTGTCGTTGACGAGATAGAGCGTTGCCGCGCCCAGCAATTCCGGATGGAGATGCAGGACGTGCGCCCATGCGGCAAAATCATAGCCCGCATTCTCACGGACGATCAGGCCCGCTACCGCAGCTTGCAGCTCCGGCCGTACATTGACCGGCCGGTCGGCGACCACGATCAGGAGAACAGCAATGCCCTGGGCGCTAAGTGCTTCGGCATAAGGCAATATGTGCGGCTTGATCGCGCCGGTCGCGCTGTGGGTAACGAGCAGCGCCACCTCCCCCTTTTCCGCGCGGGAGAAGGGCTTCACCTCAACGGAGCGTGCCTCCCACGCGCGGCGCGGCGGGCGTGCGGGCTCGGGCTCGCTTTCGGGTTCCGGCGAGGCGGGCTGTTCGACAGGATCTTCCGGCTTGAATCCGCTTTCCAGCGCTTCGAGTTCGCCACGGGCGAGGCTGCCGCCGTCGATCGCGTGGCTCTCGGCATAAAGTTCGCGTGCCCGATCGATGTCGCCTGCCAATTTGCGCGAATGGCCCCAGCACAAAAGCAGATCGGCATTGCCGCGATCGATTGCGGCGGCACGAGCATAGGCCGTGTCGGCAGCCTCATAATCGCGCAGTTCGCTCAGCATGTGGCCAAGCTGAACCCAGATCGCGAAATCCTTGGGGCTGGCTTTGAGGTGCTGGCGATAATGATAGGCGGCCTCGGCCCAGCGCCTTTGGTCGCGGGCGCGATTGCCGTGCTTGCGATGTTGAGACCGCCGAAACAGCCAATCCATCATGACACGTCGCACCGTCCGCTGTTCGCGGCTGCTGGTCGGTCCTGCCGGTACCCCCTTTGATATTGCCGCTGCGTCATGGCCTTTGCTTCGCGAGTGAAGGAGCCACCGGGCGAAGTCAATTCGCGTTCGCCATCGCCCGGCCCACCGCGGCGAACACTTCTTCGGCCGTCACCCGGCGGATGCAGGGGTAGTTCTTGCCGCAATCGGTGCCGTCCGGTGCGATGCCGCAGCCTGCACAAGGTACGCGGCGAGTGATGATCAACCCGGTCATCTCCTGGCCCCATTCGCTCCAATTGTTGCGCGGAATGTGGATGCTGACGACGGGCACGCCACGCAATGCGGCGAGATGCTTCGGCCCGGAATCGTTGCCGATGAACACGGCGGCATTCGCCATCAGTGCGTCGAGCCGGTCGAACGGCAGCATGCCCGACACGATCAACAATCGTTCGCGCAGCGCCGGCGGAAGCGATGCGCCAAAGCTCGGCTCCTCACCGAGCACGACGAGCTTGAGCGCGGTCCGCTCAAGCAGCAGCCGTGCCAGCTCTTCGAAATCCGGCCAACGGCTGAAGAACAGACGCGCGCCCGTATGGATCAGCGCATATTGGTCGTCTGGTCCGATGCCGAGCTCCGCCAACGGCGTGCGATCGTGATCGAGGACCGGCGCCGCCGTGCCGCCCATCAACGCTTCCAGCCCCTGGATCAGCAGCACGAACTTGCGCGACGGCGGCAGCACCTCGTTGGTATTGACCGGATCGTGTGCGCCGAAATCCATGCCGGCATGGAGGAAGGGGAATTGGCGGTTGCGGAAACCGTAAAGGAAGCGCGCTCCGCTAAGCAACAGCAACGGACGGGAATCGTCGCCTTCGCCAAGGTCGATCGCGAGGTCGAAAGCGTGGCGACTGAGCTGGCGGCGGAGCGTCCGTTGGGCATCCAGGCCCAACACGCGTCGCCCTTCCGCGGGGTCCTCCGCAAAATCCACCGTGACGATCTCGTCGAACAGCCCCAGTTTTTTGGCCAAAGCGGCGTTGGCCGGCGTGAGCAGGCCGACCAGCTTCGCTTGCGGGAAAAGCGCGCGCAGCCGTTGCAGGGCGGGAACGGAGCAGACCAGGTCGCCGAGCTGGTCGGCGCGCTGCACCAGGATCGTATCGATCCTGCCGGGCAGCAGCGTGCGTTCGGCCGATCGAATGACGCTCGGCAAACCGTTCACCGCCGCATCGGTCGCGGCCGTGCCCGGTGGCAGAGAAGGTAGCCAGGCATCCGAAGATGCAGCGCCTTCCTCGTCGAGGGGGGGCGCCACCTCCAGTCGCTCTCGGTGGCGGTGTGCGACCTTGCCCGCCATATCGAATAAGCGCAGCTCGATCATGTGGGGGCCGAGGGGGACGTCCGTGAAATCGTGCCAGAGGTTGAAGAGATGCTTGCCGCCTTTCGTGTCTTCAGCGAACGGATAGAAGACCAGCTTCTCGCGGCGGACGCAGTTCCCATCGATCAGCAGGCGGACTTCGTCGAGCGGAGCGGATGACAGCTTATAGCCTCGAATCGCCTCGATCCCGCGCAGCACCTTGAGCGACGCGCGGCGGCCCTTGGCCTGGCGACCGAGTTGGAAAAGGCGGAACTGGTTCGGGTCGGGCACCGCTGACGTTTCGCGAGGCAGCGACTCCAGAATTGCATTTGCCGGGAGGCGCGCCCCGCGGCGGCGTTGCACGTCCTCCGTCAGCTCGGCATCGCCCGCGATCGTCCGCAATTCCTTCCGGGCTATCTCCCAGTTCGGTTTTAGTTCTAGCGCGCGGCGATACTGCATCTCGGCTTGTGCGAGATCACCCGACAACTTGTAGAGATGCCCCATCTGCAGTGGGATGTCAGGGTCGTCCGGCCGCGCTTGCATCGCTATCAGATAATGCTGTTCGGCCTCGCGATACTGACCGCTGTCCTTCAACATGTTGCCGCATTGCACATGGATACCTGGATCGGTCCAGCCAAGGTCGATGGCCTCCTGATATAGCGCAGCGGCCGCGCCGAAGCGCGACGCGTCGCGCGCAGCGTTGGCGCGAACGATCAGGCGGCGCGCAAACTTGCGGCGGGAAATGAACGCCAGATTGTTCAGAAACGGCCGCACCTTCTTAGGCACTTTCGATTATCTCTCCCCACCCTCCCCTTGCGCTAGCGCAGCACCGGCTGAGCGGCAATTGCGCTCAAGAGGTTTTCCGGTTGCGCTTCGCAACGTCGATGCGCGCGATCAGGCCGGCCACCGCGGTTTGAAGATCCTCCGCCTGCTGCGCCATCTGTTTTTCGAGCCGGAGTGCGCGGTTGCGCTGGATCGCCTGGCGCTCAAGCTCTTCTATCCTCCGCTCGATCGGATCGAGTTCCGCTGAAGAAGCCGCGGCGCTGACGCGATCCCGCAGTTCCTGCTGTGTATGGTGGAGGGCGTCGATCGTCGTGCGCGCCTCCTCCAGCGCCTGCTCGGACGCACGGGCTCGTCCGGCTTCGGCTTCCAATGCGGAGCGCAGCGCAGCCAGCTCGGTTTCCAGCGCCGCGATCCGGCGGATAAGCTTGGTGGATGTCAGCATCATGCCGCTTTCCTTGCCCGGCGCTTCGGCGGTGGTGCGCGCATCACATCCTGCGCGATCGCGGCCAGGCGTATCGCCTCCAGGGTCGCGTCCGCCACGCTCTGCGGAAGGATTTCGCCAAGACAGGCAATGCCATAATGGCAGTCCCGAGGGTCGTGGAACTGGCAGGGCGAGCAACCGATCTCGCGCGACAGCACGGTCACATTGGGCCGCAGCGGCGCCCATTCGGTGCGTTGGTGCGACCCACCGAAGATGCAGATCGTCGGTACCCCGAATAGGCCGCCGAGATGCGCGATCCCCGAATTATTGCCGATCACACAGGCAGCGCTACGGATGCGTCCGACTACCTCGTCCCAAGCCGACCCGCCCGCGTTGAAGACGCGATCGGCCGGGAAAGATCGCACGATTTCATTCAGGATATGGCGTTGGTTGGCGGTGCCGACCACGGTGATCCGCACGTCTTGCTGGATCCGGTCCAGCAGAAGGCCGATGAGGCTCGCATAATGGGCCGCCGGCCAGTCGCGCAGCGGATTGTGCGCTAGGGGCGCAATCAGGATCTCACTCACGATTGTGCGACCTCGGTCAGCAATCCCACGCGATCAAGCCGGTGCGCGAGCAGGTCAAGCAACAATTCCAGATAATCCGATTGGTGCAACAGCCCGGGCGCGCCCTGCCGGATCAGTTTCCCCCCATAGAAGGTGAAAGGCAAAACGGGTGCATCCTCCACCGCCCAGATACGGAATTCAAACGCGCTATCGCTATCCTCCACGTCGAATTCCAGCCGTACCTTGCCGCTGTCGGTTACGAAGGCGCGCGAGCGGCGATCGACGCTCACCGCGATGTCGACCATCAAAAGGCCCTCCTCGGCGGATTCGACCTCGAGAAAGGGCTCGAACAGATAATGACCTGCCCGCAGCCGCCAATACGGCCCCCAGACGAGCGCACGGCCTGGCTCTGTACTCCCTCCGAGAAAGGCTGCGCGATAATCCGTCCGTTGGATCACATCCTGATAGCTGAAGGCATGATGGTCGAGCTTGTATTCGCGCGCGCTTTCTCGTTCGACGCGGTCGATCTCGATCGCAAGCGGGAAGTCGATGAACGGGAAGTCGGTCTTACGGCCTATTCCCGCCTTCAATCCGGCGCGCACCTGCTTAAGCAGCGTGCGTGTGTCGGTATCGGTGCGCAGATCGATCGCGAGATCATAGCGATCGGTCATCAAGGCAGCGAACTGCGCTCGTTTGCCTTCGACATCGGGTACTTCCTCCGCCGAATTGCGCGGAAAGGCGTCGAAGCAAAGAATTTCATCTGCCAGGTTGAGGCTTGTTGCCAGATCGAGATTCCATGAGCCCACGACCAGCGTGATGTGTGCTTCGCTGAAAAGTGCTCGCGCCCGCTCGAGCGCGGTGATGCCCATCACGAAATCGCCCAGATGGTCGAGCTTCAGGATCAGAATGCGCTGCCTCGGTTGGGTTGTCACGCGCTCCATCCGCGTGCGTGGTGGCCCGAAGGCATATTCGGGCCCGGCTATCTGATCTGCTCGCGGCTGGTCGTCCAGCGACCAGGCTGGAGGCTCGATCTTCTGAAGCGCCATCACCACCCGGCTTTGGCCCTTGGGCACACTATCCTTGTCCAGGCTATAATCATAATCGCGATCGTCGTCGCAGAGCAGCCGGACGCGATAGCTGTTCGGAATCAATGCCTCCTCGACCTCAGCCATTAAAGCGGCGGGAGTATAAAGCCTGCGTTGCATCGGCCGGTCCCGTACCGGCAGCGCCATCTGGCGTTCGGCCAGGAAAGCGTGGGGCACGCGCAGCACCAGGTGCCCGCCAGGCCGCACGCGCGCGAACCAAGCGCGCAGCGCGCCGCGATAATCGGGAATGTCCTGCAACAGGCCGTCCGATAGGATGGCCGCGTGGCTCGCATCGGATAGCGTTTCGCCGCTCTTGCCGATGTCGAGCACGTCGTCGCCGGTGAGGATTGCGTTCAGCATCTCCGGGCCGAGCCAATCCACTTGGCCGCTCGGGTGCGGTTCGGATACGGGGCGTGCTATGGCCGGGCCGTCGTTCAAGCTGCTTCCTTCTGTTCGGCGGATAAACCGCAATCGTCCCGACGGTCCAGCCGTTTCGCTGTCGGATCGGCTCGACGGAGCGCCGCGAGATCGGCTAGCAGCCCGATGATGGTCCGCTCACTTTGCGCCTTTTCCACATGAGTGGATTTAGTATCCGTCGCTTGTTGCGGCTGATTGCGCTTCACGCGCCGACCCGTTCGCGCTGGTCGGTGGCGCGCCGACTGATGATGCGCGCCAACAGCGAGCGCGACGCTTCTCTCTTCCCGATCGCGACCGCGCTCTACGAAGAAGCTATACGGATCGCGCCCGACGCACCGCGCATTCGGATGCAATATGCGCATATGCTCAAGGAAGCAGGCGATTTCGTTGCCGCGGAGCCACTTTACCTAAATGTCGCCGCGGCCTTTCCCAACGATCCTGACATCGCGATCCAGCTCGGGCATTTCTATAAGATGGCGGGCCGGGTCGAAGAAGCCGAGGCCGCTTATCAGCGCGCTACCGAGCTTCGGCCCGGCTGGGCCGAAGCTCGGGAAGAGCTTGCCCGCGTTCGGTCCGTATCTATCGCGGATGACGCTGCCGGCGGTGGATCTGCCTCGTTGCTGCCCGAATTGCTACCGGGGGGGGGCGCACCGGCGCAGGCGCGGATGCGCGAGGGTTTCTTTCTGCGTCGCCTGGCCGCCTCGATGGACCGGGCACGCGGCAATTACCGGCGCGTGCTGCGCGGGGTCGAAGCGATCCACGGTTTTGTCGTTTCGAGTGCGCGACCAATCGAGATTACCCTCAGCATCGACGGTGCGGTCGTGCAGCGCGCGCGCCTCGAGCCGTCGACCTCGCTCGGTGATGGTCAATCGAAATATCCCTTCAACCTGTGGCATGATTTCTCCGAGGATCCGCGCGGTCAACATCAGATCGAGCTGCAGGCGGTTGGACCACGCGGCATGGTTCATGCGCATCGCGAGCTGATTGATATCGTCGCCCCGCTTTCGGAAGCGGACTACCCGCGCTCGGACGCTGTGGCGGAGCCGTTCAAATCATCCGACCGTACGCTGGAGGAGCACATCAACACCGCGCCCAGCATGGTGCGCCCCGCACCACGCGGACTGCTCGCGCGGTCACCCCGGGCTATCCTTGTCCAGCGTGTCGATCAGCTGGGCGATATGGTATGTTCGGTGCCGGCTCTGCAGCGCCTGCGAGCACTGTTCCCGGAGGCGCGGCTGGTCGTACTCGCTACGCCGGCCAATGCCAGTCTGGCGCGTACTCTGAGCATGATCGACGATGTCGTCGTCGTTGACTTCTCCGAAGGCCCAGACGGTCGCCGTACGATGCCCTTCGCAGAGCAGAAAAGACTGCAGCAGGCGCTAGAGGCCTATCATTTTGATATAGCGATCGATTTGGGCGAGACGGCAGGGTCGCGTCCGTTGCTCCTGCTTTCCGGTGCGCCCTTCCTTTACGGCTTCAAGGATCGCGAATTTGCGTGGTTGAGTGCCGGTTTCGAATTCAATTCGCGAGATCCCGCCAACCGCGGTGCCACCGCTGCCGTCGCGCATAAGCTTGTCGCGATGATCGATGCGCTGGGAGAGGTAGTGGCGCGTCCGCCAACCATATTCCGCCGCGACGATCTCAGCCCGGATATGCTGACGGAGTTCGGTCTCGGGTCAAACGGACGTTATGCGGTGCTTCATACCGGCGCGCGCCTTCCTTATACGCGTTGGCCTGGATTCGCCGATCTTGCGCGCCTGCTGCTGGACCGGACTGACCTCAAGGTTGTGATCCTGGCCGACGAGCCGATTGAGGGCATCGAGCATGATCGACTGATCACGCTGACCGGTCGCATGGATTTCGATCGGTTCGACGCCTTGTTGCAATTTTGCAGCCTGTTCGTCGGCAGCGATTCCGGCCCGAAGCATCTCGCGTCGCTGCGTGGTGCGCCGGTGGTGAGCGTGCACATGGCCCGGCTCAACTGGAACGAATGGGGGCAGGAGGCTTCGGGGCTGATTGTCAGTCGCCGCGTTCCCTGCGCTGGTTGTGGTATCGGTCAGGACGGCGACGAATGCGGCAAGCAATGGGCTTGCCTGCGCCATATCCGAGCCGAAGAAGTGTTCGAAGCTGCCAGCCGTCTATTGTAATCGCCCGGTTGCAATCGCTCCGCCAATCGGACATCGCAACCGAGACAGGCTTTGCGCCGCACTGGCCTGGCCGCTGCAATATTCCGGAGCTTGGTTTCCGCATGATCGTGATCACCGGCGCTGCCGGCTTCATCGGCTCGAACTTTGTCGCAACCCTGAATGCGCGCGGCCGACACGACATTGCGGTTTGCGACTTCTTCGAAAGTGGCGACAAATGGCGCAACCTCGCCAAGTCCGCTTTTGTCGAATTCATTCCCCCGGTTTTGCTGGTCGACTGGCTGCGCGGACGGCGCGACATTGACGCCGTAATCCATATGGGTGCGATCTCCGCCACCACCGCGCTCGACGGTGATCTAGTGATGGACACCAACTTCCGTCTCTCGCTAGCTTTGCTCGATTATTGCACCGAAGCGCAGGTTCCGCTGCTCTACGCTTCGTCGGCCGCGGTCTATGGGGAGGGCGACCAGGGTTTCGAGGACAGTATCGCGGTCGACGACGTGCTCCGCCTACGCCCGCTCAATCTCTATGGCTGGAGCAAGCGGCAGTTCGATTTCGTTGTCGCGGATCGGATTGCGCGCGGCACGGCCCTGCCGCCGGTCTGCGCCGGTCTGCGCTTCTTCAACGTATTCGGCCCTAACGAATATCATAAGGGCAGCATGATGAGCATCGTGGCTAAGATTGCGGGGCCGATCAGCCGCGGCGAGCGCATCACCTTGTTCAAGAGCCATCGCGAGGGCATCGCCGATGGCGATCAGCGCCGCGACTTCATCTATGTGAAGGATGCGGTCGAGGCCTCGCTCGGCCTGCTCGACGCCGGCCGCACCGGCATTTTCAACATCGGAACGGGAACGGCGCGCAGCTTCCGGGAGCTGGCGGAGGCGACCTTCACCGCCTTCGGACGCGAGCCGGCGATCGACTATGTCGATATGCCTGAGGAGATTCGAGAAAAATATCAGTATTTTACGCAAGCATCGACCGATCGCCTGCGCCAAGGGGGCTATGCCGGCACGTTCACCTCGCTGGAAGATAATGTCGCGGATTATGTATCGGCTTATCTCAGCCAGAATGATTCCTATCGCTAGGAACCGCGCCCACACTTGACTAAATCGCCCCTAATGTGAGCAGTCGCTGACGATCGCTCTCAATTATCCCGGCTTATCATAGGTTATGGACAACCGGTGAATCCGATTTGCCCTTTGATGGTCAGCGCGTGAAAGCGAAGGCCCAGAAGCGTTTTAGGTTGCTTGTATCCCTCGCCGACGCGGCGCGGGACGAGCGGCGCTTTGACACCGCTGCTGCCCTCTATGCCGAGGCGCTACGCCTGGCGCCCGACAATGCGGCGATTCACGTCCAGTGCGGCCACATGTTCAAGGAGGCCGGCCGCCTTGACGAGGCGGAGCCTCATTATGGCGAGGCGCTCCGATTGGCCCCCAACGATGCCGATCTCGCGCTCCAGCTTGGCCATTTCTACAAGCTGACCCAGCGTTGGTCGGCGGCGCAGGCATCCTATCGGCGCGCCCTCGATTTGCTGCCAGGCTGGTCTGTTGCTGCGGCGGAACTGGAGGCGCTCGATCCTATCCTTGACGGCGCACCAGCGGTATTGGCGGCGGACTCCACGGGCTTGGCAGTGTCGTTCAGTGGACGGCCGGAAGGCTACGGCGGACGCAACCCTGGGGAACTGGACGGCCTGGTCCCAGAACTCGCCCCGCGCCGGCACGAGGATTTGCTCAAATCCTACCATAAAGGTGTCGGGCTGCGCCGCTATGGGCATCGTGAGACCACCTTTTGGGGCAATCGCAATGTGTTGCGTGGTCTGGAGTCCATCCGGGGCGTCTGCATCGCCTCAAAGCCGGTCGTCGAGGTTCAGATATGGCTCGACGGCGTCCGCATCTTCCGTGGGCCCATGCGCGGTGGCTACGCTTTGCCGCTCGAGGCCGAACCCAATAGCGCCCGGAAATATGTCTTCAATCACTGGCTGGATTTCTCGCCCTTCGTGCGCGGCCTCCACCTTCTCGAGATACGATGTATCGACATCGATAACGGTATGTTGAAGGCGCAGGAAGAGGTTGTTGTGGCCGATCCGGTGCCCGAAAGCGATGATCCCGATTCCAGTTTTCTGATCGAGTTCGATCCCGCCGATCCACGGTCGATCGAAGCACAGGTCCGCACCCGGCCGAGTATGGTGCGTCAAGCGAAGCGCACACTCTTCCCGAACGGGGTTCGCACGGTCTTGGTCACGCGCACCGACCAGCTTGGCGACATGGTCGCCTCGATCCCGGCTATGCTGCGGCTTCGCGAATTGCTCCCCGACGCGAAGATCGTCGGCCTGTTCAACTACGCCAATGGCGAACTGGCTCGCACGCTCGGCATCCTCGACGATGTCATCGTCATCGATTTCGGAGATGATCCGGTTGAGCGGCGGCGGCTGATGACGCTCGATGCGCAAGAGGCTTTGCGCGACCGGCTTGCCCCTTATCGGTTCGACATCGCCATCGACCTGGCCCAAGCCAAGGTGTCGCGCGATCTGCTGCGGCTTGCAGGCGCCAAGTTCACCTATGGCACCGGCGGTGAGGATTGGCCGTGGCTGTCGGCGGATTTCACCTTCCATACCCGCGACATATGGACGCGCCACGATTTCACACCTCATTCGACCAAGGTACTCGCCCTGGTCGAGGCGCTTAGTACCTTGCTCAAAACCTCCGCCCCGATCCTGCGGCGCAGCGACATTTCGCGCAATACCATCGCCGACTATGGGTTGGCCCCGGATGAGCGTTTCGCCGTGCTGCACACCGGCGCGCGCATCGGCTTCAGCCGCTGGCCTTATTATGGCGAGCTGGCCCGCCGGCTGCTCGACCGGACCGACCTCAAGCTGGTCATCATCACCGAGGATCCGGATTTCCGCGCGACCATGCCCGAGGACGTGCTCGCCGACCCGCGCGTCATCTTTCTCGACCGGCGGCTGCCGTTCGATCATTTCGATGCCTTCCTGTCGTTCGCTACGGTGATGGTGGGCAACGATTCCGGCCCCAAGCATCTCGCCTCGCTGCGCGGCACGAATGTCGTCACGATCTTCAGCGCGCGCATCAACTGGCAGGAATGGGGACAGGAGAATGTCGGCGTGATCGTCAGCCGCAAGATGCCCTGCGCTGGCTGCGCGCTGCTGCACGACGCGGAGGAGTGCGGCCGCGATTTCATCTGCGTGACCGACATCAAGGTCGATGAGATATTCGAGGCGATGATGACTTATGTCGTCCCGCCGATCGAGGGCAGGCCGTGAAGCTGCCCTTCGGACGATCCGATCGCGACATCGTTCGCGACGCGCGGACCCGGCACGCGTTCGGCCGCGATCTGGTGCGCCGCGCGGATGCTGCGCGGGACGCGGGGGCGTTCCGCGATGCAGCTTTCCTCTATACCGAGGCCGTCCGCCTTCTGCCCGAGCGAGCCGATCTGCACGTCCAACGCGGCAACATGCATAAGGAAGCCGGCGATCTCGACGCTGCGGGCATCGCTTATGCGGATGCGCGCGGGATGATGCGGGACGATCCTGATCTCGCCGTCCAGATCGGCCATCTATTCAAGCTGCAAGGGCGTCCTGCCGACGCCGCCGATTCCTATCGTCGCGCGCTCGCGCTGAAGCCCGGCTGGGATGCGGTCGAGCGTGAGCTTGCCTCTTTGGCGAAGATCGGGCTCCAACCGGCGCGCGACCGACTGGCGGAGGCGGCGGCGCTGCCGGGCAACGATGATGCGACCCAGCGGGAAACCGTCGACGCGCCGCGTGCGGTACGGCTCTCGGCTGCGCTGGCTCCGGGCGCGCCGATTCATGGGCTCCACGCGCACGGCGATGAGATTGCGACGCGCCGTTTCGGTCGGCGCGAGCGGACTCCCTGGGGCGTGGAGCAGGTCTTGCGCGGCGTTCAGGCGTTCCGCGGCTTCGTCCTTTCGGAAGTACCTGCGGTCAAGGTGGAGATATTCCTGAACGGCTATCTCGTGCATCGGGGTGGGCTCAAGGGCGGGTTCGAAATCCCGCACGAACGCGAACGGCCCGCGTTGCGCCGTTACGTGTTCAACGCCTGGGTCGATCTCAGCCGCGTGATCGAAGGGCGATACGAGGTTCACTTCCGTGTCACGGATGCCGACGGCCGCTCCTTCGATCGGGTCGAGCCGGTGGTGATCGCCGCGCCTATCCCGCCATCCATTCTGCCCGATAGCGACAATGATGCGTCGCCGCCGGACCCGGCTGATCCGCGTTCGATCGATACCCAGATCAACAGTCGGCCGAGCATGATCCGACCCGCCCGCCGGTCGATGCTCAAGACTCCGCCCCGCACGGTACTGGTTCTGCGTCCCGACGTGCTGGGTGACCTGGTGGTCGCGGTGCCCGCGTTGAAGCGGCTGCGTGAGATATTGCCCGATGCCCGCTTCGTTGGTTTGTTCTCTCCCGCCAATGTCGATCTCGCCCGTACGCTCGATCTGTTCGACGACATTCTCGTCACCGAATTACTATTCAATCCCTGGGAGCGGCGCCGGGTCGTCACGATCGAGGCGCAGAAGAAGCTTGCCGAAGAACTATCGGCCTATGAATTCGACATGGCGATCGACCTCGGTACGTCGTCGGATTCGCGCCCCCTTCTATCGCTCGCCGACGCACCGGTAACGGTCGGCTTCCGCGCGGAAAATTATCCCCAACTCACCGTCGACGTCACCGGATCGTCGCGGGATCCCTGGAACGGGATCGAAAATGTACCGCACACCAATATGGCAATGGGCTTGGTCGAATGGCTCAACGTCATGATGGCGAGCGAGCGCAATCTGCTGCGGCGGAACGATCTCACCCCTGATCTGCTTTCTGCCTTCGATCTCGCACCCGATGCACGTTACGTCATGTTGCATGCCGGCGGCCGATGGCAATTCTCGCGCTGGCCGCATTACCGTGCGCTGGCCGAAAAGCTGATCGCAGAAACCGATCTGCACGTCATATTCATGACCAGCGATCCAGCCGACGTCGCCGACCTTCCCCAACCGCTCAAACGCAGCGATCGCTTCCAGGTGGTGCAGCGGCGACTGGCCTTCGATGAACTTGACGCGCTTCTCTCCTACGCATCCTTGTTCATCGGCGACGATTCGGGCGTGAAGCACCTTGCCGGCATGCGCGGCGTCAAAGTGATCGGTATCCAAAACGCGCGCAACAACTGGAGCGAATGGGGCCAGGACATGGGCGGCTATATAGCCACGCGCAAAGTCCCCTGCGCCGGCTGCCTGATCCAGAACTATCCGGAGTCGGACGAGTGTGGCCGCGACTTCGTTTGCATCACCGCGATCCGCCCCGAGGAGATTTTCGCGGCTGCGCAAAAGCTTCTGGCGGAGGACGCATGAGCGGCGAGTCCGCCCCGCTGGATATCGAGACAGAGCTTCGCCTGCGCCGCGCGCTGCTGCGTGCCGGGCGGGCCGACGCGATGGTTCAGGATCGGATCGATTGCGCCGATCTGGCGCTGGCGAGCGGCGCGCGCGGATTGGCCAGGCTCCTCTACGGTCTGGTCGTACTCGAAATCGGCTTCTCCGCCCGCGCGCTTATCCTTTTGCACGAAATCGATGCGCGTGCGGGGTTGTGGGGCGATTTGCCGAAGCCCGGCGCGGCGCCGGAGGTCGGACTTTCGATCGATCTCGCGCTTGACGGGCTCAAGCGTCTGATGCGCTTCAATCCGAAGCTCCAGCCCTTGCCAGCCAGTCTCGACGCATTCCTGCCGGCAGACGTGCCGATGGGCACCCAGTCACGGCGCGGTCCGGACCCGTCGCTGCTCGCGCTTGCGCACCGGGTGAGCGAAGTCCTGCACGACGTACCCGGGACCGCGCGCAAAGGCGGGCTCGCGCCGCTTCTGACGCCGATCGCCGACGAGGTTCTGGCGCTGGCGCCGATCCACACCGATCATTATGCCGACGCCGACCTGGAAGTACTCGCACATATGCTCGCCTTGGAAGGCACGCGTCGTTTCCTGCTTGCCAATGCCGATCTGTTGACCGCCAGGCCTGCGGAGTTGTTCGACGAGGTTGCAGCCCTCGATCCGGGCGCATTGGGGCCATTCTTTTCCAACGTTCGGATGCTGTTGCGCGGAACCGACGATCTGTTCGCGCTGATCGACGTTGCTGCGGGCGGGCGGGCCGATATCGTTACGCTCGAATGCTGGGCGGTGCTGCTTTCCGCACATCTCCCCCAGAATCGGCTTGCCAGTCTGGCTGCCGAAATGGGCGATCGTGGCATGGCCTCCGCTCTTCGTCGCATGCTGGTCAAGGCTGCGCGCGCGGGTGCCGATCTCCGCCAATTCGATGTGGTGCAAAGCGTCCGTGATTCCAGCCTTGATATCGACGCCTTCGAATTGGCGGCCGACGCACAGCAGCTTATTGCGCTGTGGTTGCGCGCGGATGGTGATCAATGGCGGCGGCTTGGGGAAATCCGCGGCTATGCCGGCGATCTGCCGGCGGCCAAAGCTGCGCTGGAGCGCGCGCTGCAGATGAATCCTTGCGATGCCGACGCGCAAAAGTTGCTCACCACGGTCGAGGCGGGCCAAGGGATAGAATTCGAAGAAATTCATATGGGACGCCGAAATTTGCGCCGTGCGCGGCTCGCGGCGTTTCGGGCGGAAGGCTGAGTGCGGCCCGCGATCTTGGATAGGCTGATGTCGACTAATCTCTTCTCTTTGCTAACCGACCATATCGAAACACCACTCGTCCTGCTGGATGTCGGTGGGCATGGCGGCGCGCTGGAAAGTTGGAAAAGGTTCGGAAACAAGGCACGAATATTCTGCTTTGAGGCACGCAGCGACGAAGCAGAATCGCTCGTTCAGACAAATGAGGATGCGCAGATCGAATATGTGTCGTCCGGCCTCTCGGACGACCATGCCGGCCTCGATATCCATGTCGCGCTCGCCGCTGGATGCAGCTCGGCCTATCCGCCGATCGAGACATTGTATCGGCGCTATCCGGCGCTTGGGATCATGCGGCCCATCGCTAAGGTTCATTGCGAGACGACTACGGTCGATGATTTCCTGACTGAGCGCGGAGTTGAAGCCGTGCACGGGATCAAGCTCGACACGCAGGGGTTCGAGCTTCGTATCCTCAAGGGCGCGGAAAAGGCACTCCGGAGCTGTCAGTTTATCCTGGTCGAGGCGGAGTTCAATCCGCTCTACGAAGGGCAGCCGCTATTTGCGGATGTCGATCGCTTCTTGCGGGAGCGAGGTTTCGTCCTGTGGCGGATGCAGAATTTAGCGCATTACGCGACCACACCGGTTGGCGGCGAGCCGCACCGGATGATGGTAGGTTCCGACCCTGGCGTGCAACAAACCATTGACGTAACCAATGGTCAGCTCTTCTGGGCCGATTGCTATTATGTCCGTCAGGAGGCGACGGCGGCCAGCGATGCCAAGCTGAACCGGGCCGACGCTATTGCCGGAGCCGCCTTGGTGGCGCAATGGAACTTCGCCGACCTGGCCATGGAGATGGTGCGAAAATCCGGCGATACCGAGCTCCTGGCGCAGGTGCTAACGTTGCTTGATTGCCAATTCGTCGCGAGCGCGCCTGCCGAAATTCCGGCTGCGGATTTCCGCTCGGATTGCCTGACATTGCGCGAAGGCGTGTGGCGCACCGACTTTTCCGTCAGCGACACCTACGTCGCCTATGGGCCCTATATTCGCCTGCCTTATGGGGAGTTTGAAGCCACTTTTCATCTGGCGGCTGTCGGACTGGGCGAGCAGCCGCTACGATCGCCGATCCGTCTCGACGTCGCAGCTAATACCGCAGCGCTCGACGTATTCGACCTGATCGGGGCGGAGGGGGGCGATCGGCTGCGCGAAGGAGCGATCCGGCTGCGCTTTTTCAATAGCCAGCCCAAGGCGATGTTCGAATTCCGCATTGCGACCTTCGGCCGACCCTTCGAGGGTGAACTTCATTTTTCCGGCGTCACCATAAGTCATCTAGCGGATCGTTAGGCGCCGCTCGTCCCGTTCGTCCAATATTGGTTCGGACAAGAAAGGTTTTCGGATGCCGTTCACCAGCTGGTCTATCCATCGCGAAGACATATTGCTTCTCCGCGCGCTGAAAGGGGTCCATCACGACGATGGCTTCTATATCGACGTGGGCGCCAACAACCCGATCGAGGATTCGGTCACCAAATTGTTCTACGATCATGGTTGGCACGGCCTGAACGTCGAACCTTCGTTGCATTGGTACAATCGGTTGGTCGCCGAACGGCCGCGCGACATCAATATCCATGCCGCCGCATCCGATAAGCCGGGCAAGGTCATCTTGTACGATCATCCGGAAGGCGGCCTTGGTACGATGGTCGAGCAATATGCCGATCGGCACGAACGCGACCGCGATATCGCCAAGCGCGCCGTCGAGGTCGAAGCGCTCACGCTGACGGAGCTCTGCCAAAGGCACGCACCGCCGGTGATCAACTTCCTCAAGATTGATGTCGAAGGGTTTGAGGAGCAGGTCATACGAGGGATGGATTTCGCTCGTTTTCGACCCTGGATTCTATGCGTCGAGGCTACTGAGCCGATGCGTCTTGACGTCTTCACGCATGAAGCATGGGACCCCATCTTGATCGCGGCCGACTATATGTTCGCGCTCTTCGATGGTCAGAACCGCTGGTACGTTGCGAAAGAGCGCCCCGAGCGGATGGCGGCATTCGCCTATCCTGTGGACGACTATGTCCATTGGACCTATCTGCGCCGGATCGAGCATCTTGAAGCCGAGGTCACGCGCTTGCGTAATGAGCCGCAGCCCCCTCACGTCCGTTACGGCATACCTGCTCGCTAATAACGAAAGTTGCCCAGAAAAATATCGGGCCGATTAACGTCGCACGGCGCATCCAGCGGGCCGGGGAACAGCTCGTCTGTTTCTTCGAATTCGTAAAGCGCCCGATTGGCGAAGGTGACTTCGATTACGTTGGGCACGGGCACGTTGGCGATGACGGAAAGCGCTGTATAGTTGTTGGCGTGAATGTGGATCGGAGCGTAATATTTAGAAAGCTTGCGCAGACCTCGGAAGAAAAGCTGGCGCCAGCGCAGATCACCAATCCCCTCCAGATAATGCATTTCGCAGCTGATCTGGGAAAAGCGGCAGATCGCGTCGAGTGAGGTCGCTTCCAGCACCGCCCATTCCCAATCCTCGATGTCCATTTTCAAGATCATGTTGGGTCGATCGTGCCCCTTGTCCCATCGTCGGACGATTGCGTCGAGCGTGTCTCGGCCCTCGCCCGCATCGGGTGTGATCATCGTCTTATGGAAGACCATGCGCGAATCCCCAGGGGCTGGATCCTCGACGCTATGGTCGAACTGGTAGACGGTCAGGCCGCGCGCGGCCATTTCGAGATCCCAGCTGATATTGTCGTTGATGCCCAGCGAGATCGCTGTGTCCAGTCCGGCGAAATCGTCCAGATGGACGTAGCCGCCATCATGTGCCGAGCCGAACCGAGCTTTCTCGAAGCCCTTCGCTTTCATTGGGCGGAGCAGGCGCAGCGTATGCCGTATCTGCGCCTGTAGCTCGATTTCATTGGCGGCTTCCATGCGATTGAGTTGCTGGAAGTTGGGCCCGAGCATGAAGGGTTTGGGAGTCATGACATCCTGCATTCTTGTGCGGTCGGCAATCAGTGCGGCTGCCAATGGATGGGTTTCTCGATAATCAGGCCGATCGAGGTGCAATCATATTGCCCGATCAGGAGCCTGATGTGCGGTTCGCCGCGGGCCAGATAAGGATTCAGGTCGATCACCATCTCCGCGAATCCTTCGCCCAGCAAGTTCCAGTCGATCGGGGCGACGGCGTAACCCTGCTGGGTAAGATCTTCGATCAGCGCTTCGATGTCGCGCCGACGATAGATGCTTAGTCCCTCGGTCTCGATCGTATCGTCGTTGGAGCTCAGGTTGAACTCGGTCGTGTGGACCGCAATGCCGCCCGGCCGCAGCGTTTCCATCGCATTTTGGACGAACCTCTTGCCGTGCTCAAGCGAGCCCAGATGCTCAAAGGCGCATGCCGACCAGCAAAAATCGAACTGATCATGCAAATCAGCAGGAATGGCATTCATATCAACCGGCCGGAATGAGACCAGTTCGTGGAACATGCGGTCGGTACAAATACCGTTCTGGTTCAGCGCGTTCAGATCGTAGGTAAATTCCTTGGTCGATGCCCAACCACTTGCCGATGCGGCTTCCGGCGATTGGTCGGTCGCCAGCACCTCGACACCGAAGGAAGCGAACAGTGCCGGCAGCTGCTCTTCGCCTGCGCCGAAGACCAGCCCTTTTTTTCCCGGCGTCAAGCAGCCTCGTTCGTATAGCGCTTGCGCAATGAAGACGAATTCCCACTGCTTGCGCTGATATTTAGGCTGCTCCTTCAGGGCCTCCATCCAGAAGCGATATTGTTCATATCCAAAGTGCGTCTGGTGACAGAGAGAGGAGGTAAACGGGATACGGCCCGGATCGGAGATTAGCGGCCGTTCGGTTCCGACAAAGGCGCGGAACAACGAGTTCTCGCCGCAGCCACGATAACCCACTCCTTCGACGACCAGTTCGGCCAACCGGCGACGGTCCTCCGACCGGAACAGATCCTCGCGGAAGACGTCGAGCAATTCGGCGCGGAACTTTGCGAACTGATCGAGCGGCAGAGACAAGGTGTCGTTCTCGATCGACACGCGGGTTCCCGCTTCCCAGCAGCGCTTGATGAGGGAAGTGGCCTTGGGGCCAAGCCGGCCGGCACGAAAACCCGCAACGGCGGGCCCGGCACGCCGTTCCAATACCGGCGCATCGGCGATTAGGAGCGGGACCTTCCCATTCACGCGAATGCGATATTCGCATCCTGCGACTGGCTCGGCCAAGTCGAAATCGACGGCGATGGAATTGCCTGCGATCAGGTCGGAATAAAGGATATCCGTGAACGCCAGATCGCGTTTGCCGCAATCGAGAACCACGTCCGCGGTCGCGCAGATGAAGTCGACATCGAACGGCGCTGGATCGGATATCTTGATATCGAAGATGACACGATAGGAACCGGGCTGCAAATCGGCATAAGGCCCGTAAAGCGCATGTCCGGCCTGGCCGACATGCGTGCGAATGGAGGCGCGCCCGGCGATATCACCCACGGTTCCGACGGCGTCGTTCAGCATCGGGTTCTCGAATCTATTTGCTCGCGGCGACCAGCCGGCTGGTCGACTGACCGGGGCTTAGGTCCGTCAGCACAACCCGGCCGCCGCGCTTCTGGACGATGTCCGCACCGACGACCTTGTCGATCGTATAATCCGCTCCCTTGATCAGTACGTCGGGTTGCAGCGCCTCGATCACCTCGCGTGGAGTATCCTCGTCGAAGATCACGACCGCGGCGACTCCCTTGATCGCGCCCATCACCGCGGCGCGCGCGGCTTCGTCCTGGATCGGGCGGGAAGCCCCCTTCAGCCGCTTCACCGACGCATCGGAATTGAGCGCCATGATTAGCCGGTCGCAGGCGGCGGCGGCCTGTCCGATCAGCGAGACATGGCCGGGGTGGATCAGGTCGAAGCAGCCGTTGGCGAACCCGACCGACAATTTGTCCTGCGCCCAGGCGCGACGGAGTGCGACTGCATCGTCCAGCGAAAGCAGCCGTCCGTCATTGATATCGGAGCTTACGGTTTCGGGCGTGAGCGCCGCCGCCAGCTCCTCCCTGGTCACGCTGGCGGTACCGAGTTTGGAAACGACGATTCCGGCGGCGTGATTGGCCATGCGCATCCCGTCCAGGATCGGCATATCGGCCGCCAGCGCGGCAGCAAGCACCGCCACCACCGTATCGCCAGCGCCAGAGACGTCGAACACATCCTGCGCGACCGTTGCAAGGTGGATAGGCGCGCCTTCGAGCGGGAAGAAGGACATGCCCTTCTCGGACCGCGTGAGCAGGATGTTGGCGTCGCACATCTTTTGTGCCGCCGCCGCTGCCGTCGCGGCTTGTTCGTCGCTTTCGCATGACAGGCCGGTCGCATCGGTCAGTTCCTTGCGATTGGGCGTGATCGCATAGGCACCGCGATAGATCGAAAGGTCGTTGCGCTTCGGATCTACCAGCACCTTCTTGTCGGTTGCCGCGGCATGTTCGATCACCGCCCGTATCGCCCGATCCGAACAGACGCCCTTGCCGTAATCGGACAGGATCACGACGTCGCACGCGTCGATCGCCGCGGTCATCGCGTTAAGGAAATCCGCCTCGATCGCGTCCGAGCAGGGGAAATCGTCCTCATGATCGACGCGCACGATCTGCTGATGCGCGCCGATAACGCGCAGCTTGCGGGTGGTGCGCCGGCCGAGGACCGCGGCGACGCCGCTGCAGTCGATGTCGCCCATTCGGCCGAGCAGACCGACTAGTTCTTCGCGCGCGGCATCCTCGCCCGCCAGGCCAATCAGCTTCACGCCGACACCTAGGCTGGCGAGGTTTGCGGCAACATTTGCGGCGCCGCCCGGGACGGCGCGTTCCTCTGTCACGCGCATCACCGGCACGGGGGCTTCAGGCGAGATGCGGCTGACGGAGCCGGACATGTAGCAATCGAGCATTACATCGCCGATGACGGCGACACGATGGTTGGACAGACAGTCGAGATAGATCGTCATCGGCTCAAGCTTTGGCAGGCTCGGGCGCCGGTGCAAAGCCCTGCGCCGCCACGCGCGCCCCGAGAAGCAAATGATAGAGTGAACTGGCCGGGACATAATCCACCAGCGCGGTACCATCGGGCGCGCGATGATCGATCCACCCGCCCGGGAATGGCGTATCAAGGAAGTGGTGCGTCAGCGCGCCGGCGATGAGGTCGGCCCAATTTCGGGCGCCGGCGTCGCCACGCATATGCCGTGTCGCCGCCGCCTTGATTGCTTCGGTATGCGGCCAGAGTCGCCGGGAGTGCTTGAGAATTGCGAAGGCGGGCGAAAGCTCGTCGAGGATCAGGCCCTCGGCGGTCACGCCATGTGCCGCTGCGGAGGCGAACAATTGTTCCATCGCCTCATCGGTGTGGGAACCCGTCAGTTGCGCATATTGGTCGAGCAGCCAGACCCACTCGAAATGATGCCCCGGTTCCCACGCGGCGTGTGCCGCCACCTGCCAATCGGACGTGAAATATTCGAGCAGAAGGCCGTCGCGCAGAAAATGGCGTTCGAACAGCTTTACCAACTGCCCCGCGCGCTCCGCATAACCGCGTCCGGGCGCCACTTCGGCCAGGAAGAGATAGGCCTCAAGCAGGTGCATGTGCGGGTTTTGCCGCTTTTCCGCAGGTGCGGGCACCGCATCGAACAGGCCACCATGCACCGGATCGGTAAGTTCCGTCTCGACGAAGGCGAGGATCCGGTCGGCAAGCGCAAGCAGCGTCTCGTCGCGGTTCAGCCGGTAGAGGGCGCCCACCGAAAAAAGCAGAAAAGCATGCGCGTAAGTATCACGCACTTCCGACACGGTCGCACCGCTATGCGGATCGATTGAAAAGGCGAAACTGGCCCGCGTGCCGTCGTCCCGCGCGAAGTCGCGCAGCAACGCGGCCATCGCGGCTTCCGCGAGTGCGCCGCCCTCGGGAAACCAGCCGGCTGCGGCGGCGTCGGCGAAGACGAAAATCTGCCGCGCCTGCACCATCGAACGGTGGGGGACCGCTAGCGGATGACCCGCAATGTCGAGCCGCTCGCGGAAACGCCCCGCCTGCATGTCGAAACCCCGCTCTGCCCACACGGGCAAGGCGCAATCCCGCACCCATCGGATATAACGGCTAACCATGGTTGCGGCGGACCTAAAGGTCTGCGCGGACCGCGGCAATAAGGGAAGTCTGCCTAGCGGCTTAACAATTTGCGGACCGCGGCGGCAAGATCGCCCACATTGGGCTCGATCAGCATCGACGCGATTCCCGCGGCTGCCGCCGCTTCGGCGTCGCTCGGCTTGTCACCGATCAGGAAGCTGTCTTTCGGCGTCACGCTCCACTCCCGCATTGCGCGGTGGATCATGCCCGGCCCCGGTTTACGATCCTCATGCTCGCACGCGAATTCCGCGACCGACCCGGCCGGGTGATAGGGACAGGAATAGAAGGCATCTATCCGCGCTCCCGCTTGCTTCAGCGCCGCATTGAGATGCGCGTGAAAGGTGTCGACATCGTCGAGCCCATATATGCCGCGCGCCACTCCGGACTGGTTGGTGACGACCAGAACCGGGTAGTCGGCCTTGTTGAGCAGCCGAATCCCTTCGACCGCGGTCGGCGTGAATTCGAGATCCTCGGGCCGAAAGGTATAACCGTGATCCACATTGATCACGCCATCGCGGTCGAGGAAGGCAGCCGGCCGGAGCGCGGTCATGAGAGAAGAGGGCGCACAGCCTTTTCGCCCGCGCCCTCCGATCTATGCTGCATGCTCGCGCACGCCCGCCACGATCAACCAGCCGATCGAATAGATCAGCAACAGCGAGATCAGCACCGTGGCCAGGATACGCCAGCGTTCCGGGAAGAGCGCCTTGACCGGCATGTTCGGGTTCACCACGTGCTGCAGGTAGAGTTGTTGCTGGATCGCCTGCTCCCGCGCTTTCTCCAACGCGGCCGCGGCTGCCTCGTAGCGCTTGTTGAGGAAGTCGCGTCGCAGCATCAATGCCTGATATTCGCTCACGTCGTTGGTGATCGAATCAGCCCGGCCTGTCAGCTTGCCCGACTGGGCATCGATCTGCGCCTGCATCGACCGAACATGCGCCGCGAGCGCCTGATATTGCGGGCTCGAGGGATTGATCACGCCTGACATGGTCTGCAATTGCGCCCGCGCCGCCGCGAGTTGCGTGGTCAGGCCAGACACGATGCCAATCTGCGCCGCGCCGGTCGCCTGCGGATCGATATCGCCGCTCTTGTGACGGAATGCGGTCATGGCCACGTCGTTCGCGCTCAATGCGGACTCGGCCTCGTCCAGCGCGCGACGCGCGTTGCCGATCTCATCATTATAGCTGCGCTCATTGAGTTCGTTGACGCGTTGCTCGCCTATCTGGAGCAAGCGGGTTGCGATGTCGTAACTGTCCTGCGGCGTGAAGCTGTGCACCTTGATCGTCGTGATGCCGCTCTCGCTGTCATACTTGACCTTCACCTGACGCTGATAATAGCGCAGCAGCCTCTCGGGCGTCGGGTTGGTCGAAAACAAACGGCTGAAAAGGTCGACGCCCGGCCGCTGGAAACGCTCGACCAGATGGTCCTCGCGCCGAAGCTTCGCTACCGCGTCGTGTGACGTCAGATAGTCGGCCACGCTCATCGACTCGTTCTGGCCCGTGCCCGCGCCTGTCAAAAAGCTCAGGGCGCTTGATCCTGCGCTCGGGATTTGCGGCTTGTCCGCCGAATGAACCAGGAAATGCGCCTCGGATTCGTATTGATCGGCGGCGTAGGTGAACAGGTACAACGCCACGAGCACCGTGGGCAGGACCACGATGCCGAAAAACCAGCGCCGCGCCCAAATTAGGTCGCGGGTCCGTTCGATCAGCGTTCGTTCGCGTTGGTCCGCAGCGTCGGCGGGCGTCATAAAACCATGCATGTTCATTCGTTGATCCTAGGATCCTGGCTTTCGATCGGCAACGGACAACCCTGCCACATCATCAGGACAGGTGGATGCGCTCACGGATGCGGCGGAGCGCGAACAATCCCATCCACAACTGGACGACGCAAAAGGCCAGACAATAGCCGATATAACAGTAATCGTTCTTGGCAGCATCGAACCAGCCGTATCGGACCGTTTCAAAAATCGTGGTCGTGGGCAGCCAGCCCGCCCATTCCCGCACGCTTTTTGGCAGCCAGGCCACGATGTAGAACGCCCCGGAAAGGCCCGTCATGAAATAAGTATAAGGATGCACAAGGCGCCCGATCGTGCGCCGTTCGTAAGTGACTGCCGTGATCAGTGCCGACTGGCCAAGGCAAAAAAGCCACATCATTACCCACCCGAGCATCACGTAGAGCGGACGCGCGGGCAGATCGGCCAGACCAACGAATATGATAAGCGTGATGATCAGCGAGAAGGTTAGAAAGATCGCTGCAAATTCCAGCAAAGCACGCGCCAATACGATGTCCAGCACCGTGACCGTGCGATGATAGAGCAAGGGAGCATTGGCCTCGATCGCGCCTTCGGCACGGTTCACGATACCGCGAAAGAGGATGAAGGTGGTGTAGCCGATAACCGCAAAGGGTAGCGGCTTGATGTCGCCTCCATAGGCGCCGTGGCCGCTTTCATAATGGAGCAGGCCGATTACCGACGCGAGCAGCATCGGTTCCAGAAACATCCAGAGGTAGCCTACATTCTCGCGCCCGTAGCGCGTGTGAAGTTCGCGCATGATCAGCGCGCCGATCACGCGAAGCTGGACCGCAAGCGCCTGCATAAAAGTGGATCGGCGGGGCAGTGCCGTGCCGGAAAGACTGTTCATGGCGCGAGCTTATGCAACAGTCCCAGCACGATGGCGATATGTTCCGGCCAGGTTGGCGCGTGCCAGCCCGCCATTCGCCGTATCTGTGCCGCGCGCTCGGTCGAATCCGGGCTGGCCAGATCGTCCACCGCGCGCTGCCAGGCCGGGCCGTCGAGTGGGTCGAGGAAGAGCGGGACGTCACCGCCCGCTTCGCGCAACGCGGGCAGGTCGCTGCACGCCACCGGCACGCCCAGCGCGAGCGCCTCGGTCACCGGCATGCCATAGCCCTCGGCAAAGGACGGCAGCAGCAGCCCGCGCGCGCCCGCGATCAGCGCCTGCACCTGCGCGTCGGGCAGCCCCGAATATTCCTCGACATTGTCCTTCAGCGCGGGGCAGCGTTCGAGCAGGTCGATCACCTGCTCATTCTCCCAGCCGCGCCGCCCGATCAGCACCAGCCTGGGTATCGCCGTGGGACCGCGCTGTTCGGCCATCGCACGCCACATATGCAGCAGCAGAAGGTGGTTCTTGCGCGGCTCGATCGTGCCGACGCAGACAAAATAGGGCCGATCGGAGACATGCGGCGTGACCTGGGACCGCGTCTCGGTGCCCAGATGCGCGACCGCGGTCAGCGGCTGCTTGCCCGCCCGGTCGAGCCAGGGCTGGAGCGCATCCAGCGTCGCCTGCGAATTGGCGATGATCCCGTCCGATAAGGATGCGACCGTCCACATCCGCCGCGCGTGCAGGTCCGCGCCGCCGGGCCGCGCATATTCGGGAAACTGGATCGGAATCAGGTCGTGGACCAGGCAGACCAGCCGCGCATTTTCGCGCTTGAGGAAAGCACGCATCAACGCGGGCTTGATCAGATTGTTGGGCGAAGGCTGGAGATAAAGGCTCTTCTCGCTCTTGCGCGATATGCGCGGGCGGAGCGAGAGCAGGGCCTTGGCCGCGAACAGGCGCAAGCTTTGTTCGCCTAGCCCCTCTTCGCGCCACCTCTGTTCGGTCACGTCCAGGAAGCGCTTCACCGCCTTGGTCGGCAGCCGGCCATAGACGCCGCTCGGATGGACCGCCGCGAAATGCAGCCGGTCAGGCACCGCTTCCAATAGCCCGCGCGCATAGGCCATCTCGACCCGGTCGACCCCGGTCGGCGTCGGGTGGAGCACACGCGACAAGAGCCGCGTGATGTCGAGGATGATCTCGCTCACTCGGCCGCGAGTCGGCTCGCCAGCGCGCCGAGATCGACCCGCTCGGCCCGCACCTCCGCCAGCACTTCGGCGACCGTCTTCGCCACGCGCTCGAGCTGCTCGGGCTCGTGCAGCGACGACAGGAAGAAACGCAGCCGCGCGGCTTGCTCGGGCACCGCCGGATAGATGATCGGCTGGACGTTGATGCCACGGTCGAACAGCCGGTCCGCCGCGCGCGCGGCAACGATCGAGCTGCCCGTCATGATCGGCACGATCGCGGCGCCGATCGACGGCCCCGTGTCGAGGCCATGCTTGCGCGCCGCCTCCAGGAACAGCCGGCCATTGGCCTGCAGCTTGGCGACCCGCTCCGGTTCCTGATGCATGATATGCAGGCTTTCGAGACCCGCGGCGGCCAGCGCCGGCGCTAGCCCGACCGAGTAAACAAAGCCCGGCGCACTGCTCTTGAGATATTCGATCAGCTCGGACGAGCCGGCAATATAGCCGCCGCAACCCGACAAGGTCTTGCTGAGTGTGCCCATCCAGATATCGACATCGGCCGGATCGACGCCCGCCTGTTCGAAGATGCCATGCCCTTTCGCGCCCAGCACGCCGAGCGAATGAGCTTCATCGACCATGAGGTGCGCGCCGTGCGCCTTGGCGATGGCGACCAGGCGGGCGAGGTCGGGCACGTCGCCGTCCATGCTGTAATGGCCCTCGACCACGATCAGCGCGCGATTGGCGTTGCCACGCGCCGCGCCGAGCAGCCGCTCCAGCTCGTCCATGTCGTTATGCGGGAAGGCGATCCGTTGCGCCCCGCTCGCCAGCGCGCCCTGGACGATGCTGTTGTGGCTGAGCGAATCGTGCAGGATCAGATCGTTGCGCCCGACCAGATGGCCGATCACGGTGACGTTAGTCGCATGGCCCGAAACCAGGACGATCGCATCCTCGGCCTGATAGACTTCGGCCAGCGCGGCCTCGAATTCGCGATGGATCGGGCGCTCGCCCGATACGATCCGGCTCGCCGACACCGACGTGCCGTAGCGGTCGATCGCATCCTTGGCCGCCTGACTGACGCGCGGATCGCCGTTCAGGCCGATATAATTGTAGGAGACGAAATTGTCGTAGGTCTTGCCGTCGATGATGGCCGTCGCCCCCGATATGCCTTCGTGGGGACGGAAAAAGGGGTTGCGGATCCCCAGCGCCTCGCCCGCGCGGCGGACCATCGACAGATCCGCCTGAACCTCGGGCCGGCCGAGCGGTGGCTTGATTGGCGCGTGATGCTCGACCTGCGCCGGCGCACGGTTGGAGAGGCGCGCGAGCAGCTTGGCCTTGGCATCGCCGCTGAGTCCGAAAGTATCACTCATCGGATGGAGCGGTGGCACGCTCCTAAGGCAGGATCAAGGCGAGCTAGCGGCAGCGGCGGCCATTGACGGCTCGCTCGGCCCGGTTGCGCCATCGGCAGGGCCCTCGATCGCGCTGCCCTCGTAGCGGGCCAGGCGCTCGGCCATCTGCGTCTTTTCGTCCGCTGGCGCGTCGCCTTCGCCGCCCAGGCTGCGCACGATCCGGCCCGCCATCGCGGTCAGAGTTGCACCCTCGGACAAGGCCAGCAAGGGAATCGAGATGCCGAAGCGCTGCTCGACCGCGAGCCGCAATTCGACCGCCATCAGGCTATCCATGCCCAATTCGGCGAGCGGCCTCTGCGGTTCGACCCGCTCGATCGCGAGCTTCATGATCCGCGCGACTTCCTCGACCAAGAGGCCGGTCACCTTGTCGCGCGCTTCCTCGGCCGAGCAGTCGGCAAGGAGCGCTCTCAGATCGACTTCGGCCGCCTCGTCGGTGATCGCGCCCCCCATTTCGGCGAAAAGCGACGATTCCATCAGCGGCAGCTGGCGGCGCAGCGATGCCCAGCGGATCGTCGCCATGCCCGCGACCGGAATCCCGGCAGCCAGCAATGCCGGCAGCGTGTCGAGCGCCTCCTGCGCACTCAGGTGCGCGCTGCCTAGCTGACGCGACAGCATGTCGCTGACCTGCGTCTCGCGCGCGAGATAGCCGGCATCGCCGATCGGGCCCCATTGCACGGCAAGCGCAGGCAGCCCTTCCGCCTGGCGCCGTCTGGCAATCGCCTCGATCGCGGCATTGGCTGCGACATAATTGCCCTGGCCGGGATTGCCGAACGCGGTCGTGACCGACGAGAAAAGCAGGAACAGCCCGACATCGTCGCCGCGTGTCAGCCGGTCGAGCAGGTCCGCGCCGCCCAATTTGGGATGGAGCGCACGGGCAAAGCGGCCTGCATCGAGCGCGCCAAGCAGGGCGTCGTCCATCGCGACCGCGGCATGGATCACGCCGCCGATCGGCGCCTGCCCCTTGCGGACATTGTCGAGGATGGTCGCCAATGCGGCCTCCTCGCCGACATCGACCGCATAAGCACGCGCCTCGACGCCCGCCGCCGCGAATTCGGCTAGCACCGCCGCGGCATTGGGGGTGGCCGGGCCACGCCGGCTCAGCAACGCAAGATGCTTCGCGCCATGCCGCGCCAACCAGCGCGCGGCTTCGAGCCCGAAGCCGTCGAGCCCGCCGGTGACGATATAGGCCTGATTCTCGTTCGCCGCGAACGGCTTCGCGCTCGGCAGGGCGGCCGGCAAGGCATCGCCCGGCGTCAGCACGATCTTCCCGATATGCCCCGAAACCTGCATCAGCCGGAACGCATCCTCGGCATCGGCATATTCGAAGGTCCGGTGCGGCAGCGGGCGGAGCGCGCCTTTGGCGAACAGATCGGTGATCTCGTCGAACAAGGCGGCCGCCAGCATAGGCCGCCGCAGCGGAAGCTGGTCCGCATCGATGCCGTAATAAGTGACGTTGTGGCGGAACGGGCGGAGCCCGATGCTGCTATTCTCGTAGAAATCGCGCTTGCCGAGCTCGAGGAAGCGGCCGAACGGCTTCACCAGCATCAGGCTGCGCCGCATCGCCTCGCCCGCGAGCGAGTTCAACACGACATCCACGCCCTGGCCGTCGGTCAGCCGCATCACATCGTCGGCGAAGCTCAACGAGCGGCTGTCGAGCACCGCTTCGACGCCGAGGTTCTGGAGCAAGGCACGCTTGGCGGGCGAACCCGCGGTCGCGAACACGCGCGCCCCGCGATGCCTGGCATATTGGATCGCCGCCAGGCCGACGCCGCCCGCGCCGCCATGGATCAGCACCGTCTCGCCCTCGCCGATCTGCGCGAGGTGGCCGAGCGCATAGAGCGTGGTCAGGAAGGCGACGGGCACGGTCGCGGCGGCGGCGAAGCTCATCCCCGCCGGCATCCGCATCACCGCATGCGCGGCGGTCACCGTCTCGGTCGAAAGCGATGCGGGCGCGAACGCCATCACCCGGTCGCCGATAGCGAAACTGTCGACGCCATCGCCCAATGCGGTCACGATGCCCGCGCACTCGAGGCCCATCGTCGGGCCGGCAAAGCCGTCGAGCAAAGCCTCGTCGGGTAGCAGCCCCATCGCCCACATCACGTCGCGGAAGTTGAGGCCGGCGGCCTCGACCTTGATCGCGATCTCCCCCGCGCCGGGTTTGGCGGGAACCATCTCGCCCCAGCCAAGCGAATCGAGAAGGCCCGGCCGTTCGATCGCAAGCCGCAGGCCTTCGGGCGCTGCACCGTCTGCCTTCGGCAGGCCCCGCCGGACGCGCGGCACGCTGCGTCCCCGCGCGGTCCAAATCACTTCCTGCTCGCCATCCTGGCGCAACAATTCGATCGCAGCATGCTCGGCGGCAGCCTCGATCGGCATGTCTTGGCTCAATCGGATCAGCCGTGTCGCGAGCTGCGACGCCTCGTTGGCAAGCACCCGGCGCAGACCGGTGATCGCTGTGGCATCGACCTCGCCCACTTGCACGATCAGCGCGATCTCGACCTTCGGTTCGGCAGGCAATACGGCGAGCGCCGCCAGTTTTGCCAAAGTCGCCGGCAGATCGGCCGCACCAACCAGCATCGCCACGCGGCCGATCGGCTCCTCGCCGCGGTCGACCAGCGCACCATGCGCCGCCAGCGCAGCCTCCAGGGCGTCGGCCAGCGGGCCGCTGCCCATGATACGGATTTGCGCCTCGGTCGCGACCGCCTCGGCCACGGCGTCGGTGCGCGCGCTGACCAATTCGATCGGCCAGATCATCGTATCGAGCGGCTGAGTCCGCGCTTCAGCGAAACCGGTGCTCTCCAGCAGGTTCTGCCAGCGCGCGCTATCGGCGGGCGGCGGCGCATCGGGGCGCAGCAGCGGCCACATGCGGTTGGGCGTGGGCTCGGCGAGCAGCAAGGCGCCGCCGGGGGCGAGCGCTGCCTTGAGCGCGGCCAACTCGCGCGCGCCCCAGCCGCCCAGCGCGAAGCCGTGGAGACCGACGATTATGTCGAAAGGTGCCTCGTCGAGCGCTTCGCCCGGCGCCCACGCGATCGCGCGCGCGGCGGGAAGATCGTGCAGCGCGTCGGTGAGCGCGGGCAGATCGTCCGCGTCGGCCGCAGCCACCAGCGTCGCGTGCGCGCCGAGATGGCGCAGCAGCAGACGGGTCGCGCCGCCCCGGCGCGCGCCGACCTGCAGCACGCGCAGCGGTCGGCTATCCTGTCCGGCAATCGCCGCAAGCATCTCGCCGAGCCGGTGGCCCGCTGCCTCGCCAGCGGGGGAAGCGGTCAACACCTGCTCCCACAGCGCGGCAGGAACAGCGGGTGCGGCGCCCGGCCCGTCTGCCAGCACCATCGGCAAGGTTTCCGCCGCCAGCGCCAGCAATGCGACTTCGGCTACCGCACGCGGCTGGTCGAAGAACAGGGTGCGCAGGATCGCATCGGCAGGCGGCAGGCCTTCGTCGACGAAGCTCCAGGACCCGTCATCGGCCTGGGTAGCGACGCCATCGGCGGCGAGCCAGCGCAGCAGCCGGTCGAGGATCGGGCGGCTGTCGCCCGCGATCGCACCGTCGCGGATCAAGGCCTGCGGCACGAGCCGGCCATCCGACGACAGCGCGCGTAAGGCCTCGACCGCCGCCGAGGTCGCGAAGGCGTCGGTCAGCAAACGGCTTTCCGCCGCATCCGGGTCGGAAGTCGCCTTCGTCGGAACGATAGCGGCATCCGCGACCGGCGAAACCGCGCTCGCGGGATCGGCGCTGGCAATCTCGGCGATGTGGAAGAATTGCTCTTCCGGGGTCGCCTGGCGTCCGAGTGCAACCCGCACGAACCAGCAATCGACCATATCCGCGACGGGCAGGCCGGCGGCGTCGAGCAACAGTATATCGGCGCGGACCGAACGTGGGCCGACGCGCGTGACCTTGAGTTCGGCGGCAACCGGCACCGCGCCATCGGGCCGGCGCAGCCGCACCCGGCCGAAACGCCAGGGCAGTACGCCGGTCTTGCTCCCGAGCCGGTCGGCGGCGAGCGCGAGCAGGCTCTGCAGCGCGCCGTCGACATTGTTGGGCGGCAGCAGGAAGGGCAGGTTGAGATGAGGCGCGCGGTCGAGTCTGGCGATCGCGCGTTCGCCCTCGAACAGGTCGATCTCCGACACGACCTGGAAGGCGGGCCCGTAATCGAGCCCCATTTTCGAAGCGAGCGCATAGAGGCTCGCCGCGGGTACATGACCGACCGGCACGCCCGAAGGCGCGTCGGGCCGCGTTTCGTCGGCATCCGACGCCGCGATCCGGCCGACCATATGGGTCGTCCAGGGCTCTTCCGACAAACGCGGGCGTGAGGCGATGATGAAATCGCCCGCCGTCGATCCGATGCGCAAGCGCATCTCGCGCATCACATGCGGCTCGATCACCAGCGCGCGCCCGATCTCGACGTCGAGCAGATCGAGCGAGGCCGCATTGGGATGGCGCAACCGTGCCGCCGCCAGCCCCATCTCGACCAGCGCCGCCGCCGGCACCACCGCCGCGCCGCCGACCGCATGGTCGGCCAGCCAGGGCAGGGTTTCCAGGCTCAGATGTCTTGTCCATTCGACCGCCTCGTCGCCGATGCGAATGCCGAGCAGGGGATGCTCGAACGGCAGGGCAACGCGGTCGGTCGACTCCTCGGTGCGCGCGGTCCAGAAGCGTTCGCGCTGAAACGGATAAGACGGCAGGCCGCGTACCGCCGCCGGGCCGTTGAACGCGATCGTGTCGCGAATATCGCCACCCGCGGCATGGATGCGCGCGGCCAGCCCCGCGACCGGATCATATTTGCCCGGGCGCCGCGACAGGCTCGGCAGCACGCGGCCTTGCTTGTCCGCGCTGCGCAAGGCGTCGTTGAGATAGGCCTGGACCACGCCGTGCGGCCCGAGCTCGATGAAAATCCGCACGCCATCCGCGACCATCGCGCGCGCGGCCTCCGCGAACAGCACCGGCTCGCGCACGTTGCGCCACCAATATGATGCGTCGAGCGCGGGCCCTTCGAGCAGGCTGCCCGCGACCGTCGAATAGAAGGGCAGCGTCGTGTCGGTCGGGGTCAGGCCATCAAGATCGGCCGCCAGCCGTGCCGCGATCGGATCCATCGCCGCCGAATGGAAGGCATAATCCAGATCGAGCCGGGTGAAGCGCCAGCCCTTCTCCTTAGCGGACGCTTCAAGCGTATCCAGCCCTGCCTTGGTGCCCGCGACCGTGGTCGCCTGGCTGCTGTTGCGCGCCGCGACCTCGACTTCGCTTCCCGCCAGCGCCTCCGCGACGACATCGGCGTCCAGCCCGACCACCGCCATGCCGCCGACGCCATGCTGCGCCTGCTGGCTGCGGCTGCGGATCGCGATCACGCGTGCGGCCTGATCCAGATCGAGCGCGCCCGCGGCCCAGGCGGCGGCGACCTCGCCGACGCTGTGGCCCATGCAGGCGTCGGGCTCGATGCCGTGTTCGCGCAGCGCCAGCACCAGCGCGACCTGAATCGCGAACAGCAGCGGCTGCGCGACGTCGGTGTTGCGCAGCGCATCCGCGTCGGGGTTGTCGAGGCTCGCGCGCACCGACCAGCCGAGATGCGGTTGGAGCGCGGCATCGACCGTATCGAGCGCATCGCGGAACGCGCCGCTCGACGCGATCGCGTCCTGCGCCATGCCCGCCCATTGGCTGCCATTGCCCGAGAAGATGAAGCCGATCTTGCCCGACACCGCATTGTTGGTCGCTGCGAGCGCGGTCGGCTTGCCTTCGACGAAGGCATCGAGCGTTTCGATCAGTTGCGCCGCGCTTTCGGCGGGAATGACCAGCCGGTTCTTGTGCTGGCTGCGCTTGAGCGCGAGCCCGCGCAGCAAAGTCGGCAGATCGCCCTCGGCGGTGGCGGCGATCCGGTCGCGCCAATCCTTCGCCAGGGCTTTGAGCGCCGCCTCGGACCGCGCCGAAAGCAGGAATGGGGGCGGCGTCGCGCCACCCTCGTCGACCGGCGCAGGTTGCGGTTCGACCGACTCCAGCACCGCATGCGCGTTGGTGCCGCCGAAGCCGAACGAATTGATCCCGACCAGATAGGGGTTCGGCCCCTTCTGCACGGGCTGCGCCTCCGGTGCGAGCCGCAGGTTGAGGTCGTCGAACGGGATGTTCGGATTGGGCGTCGCGCAATGGAGCGAGGGCGGGATCGTGCCGCGCTCCGCCACCAGCATCGCCTTCAACAGGCCCGCCATGCCGCTGCCCGCCTCGAGGTGGCCGATATTCGTCTTGACCGATCCGATCGTGAGCGGGGTCGGGCGGCGGCTGCCGAGTATGTCGCCAAGCGCACCGGCCTCGATCGGGTCGCCCGCGGGCGTGCCGGTGCCGTGCGCCTCGACGTAGGCCAGGTCGACCGGATCGAGCCCGAAGCGGCTATAGACCTGATCGAGCAGGGCGGCCTGGGCATCGCGATTGGGTAGCGAAAGCCCGGTGGTACGCCCGTCCGAATTGACGCCGGTGCCGCGGATCACCGCGCGGATCGGATCGCCGTCGGCCAATGCCTGGCCGAGCGGCTTCAGGATGACGATGCCGCCGCCCTCCGCGCGTACATACCCGTCCGCGCGCGCGTCAAAGGCGTGGCAGCGCCCCTTGGGGCTCAGCATCGAAGCCGCGCAGAAGCCGATATAGGATTGGGGTGCGAGCAGCAGGCTGACGCCGCCGACCATCGCCATCGGAATTTGCCCGGCGCGGATCGCCTCGCACGCCTGGTGCAGCGCCACCAGCGAGGAGGAGCAGGCGGTATCGACCGTGAAGCTCGGACCGTGCAGATCGAACGCATAAGAGATGCGGTTGGCGAGCGTGCAGAGCGTGATGCCGATCATCGAATAGGCATCGGTGGTCGACGGATCGGCGAGGTTGACGTTCAGATAGTCCCAGGACGATCCGCCCACGAACACGCCGACCGGCGCGCCCGCGAGCTTGCTTGTGTCGAAGCCGGCATCCTCGATCGCCTCATAGGCCAGCTCCAGCAGCAGCCGTTGCTGCGGATCCATCTGCGTCGCTTCGCGTGGACTGATGCCGAAGAAGGCGGGATCGAACTGACTGACGTCGCCGAGCACGCCCGCCGCGAACGTGTAGGCCTTGCCGCGCTGGCCCTTTTCCGGATGGAAGAGCTGCGCCTTGTTCCAGCGGTCGTCGGGGATTTCCGAAACTGCATCCGTTCCGGCGAGCAACATGTCCCAAAATGAATCGAGATTGGGGGCACCCGGCAGCCGGCATGCGGCACCCACAATCGCAATCGGCTCCGCTGCGGCCCCCGCTTTGCCGGTGCCGGACATGTCGAAATCGTAGCGCGAACGGTTCAAAACCAAACTCCGGCGTCATCCCGGACCGATAGGGAGCGCTTCGCCCGAGGCTATAGCGGAGCGCCGCCATCGGACAAGGCATACCGGCCGTGGATAGTGACCCTATAGTAACGCAACCCGTTTGCATTGCAGCATTTAGTGGCGCATGGGGACGTAAGCGTTTGCCGAAACGGATGCGGTTGAACCGTGCGTACCGTTCGGTGGTTTGGCGATCGGACCTGTTGTGTCGGACGCAACACGGGTGCAAAGGATGCGGAGCCGAAGGCGCGCCGCGCCGGGTCGATTGTCAGGTGAGGGCGTGGCGAAAAAAGAATTTCTCTTTCTCCAGGGGTTGGCGGGACCGTTTTTCTCGCTTCTCGGCGAAGCGCTCGAGGCCTCGGGGAACGGTGTCCACCGCGTCAATTTCAACGGCGGCGACAAGCTTTACTGGAGCCTGCCGGGTGCGATCGACTATCGCGGCAATCTCGACAAATGGCCGCGTTTCCTTGCGCGGATCCTTGCGCGCCGGCGCATCACCGACATCCTTCTGTTCGGGGATTGCCGCCCGCTGCACAGCGTTGCGATCGAGGTGGCGAGCCGTCTCGGCGTCAAGGTCCACGTCTTCGAGGAAGGCTATGTCCGCCCCGATTTCGTGACGTTGGAGGGCGGCGGCGTGAACGGTCATTCCAGCCTCTCGCGCTCGCCCGATTTCTATATCGAAGCCGCGCGCGACCTGCCGCCCGCCCCCAATCTCCCGCCCGTGCCGTCGTCCTTCAACCGACGCGCCAAGGAAGACCTTGTCTACAATGTCGGCTCGCTGCTGCTGACGCCGCTTTTCCCTGGCTATCGCACCCACCGTCCGTGGCACATTCTCACCGAATATGCCGGCTGGGCCCTGCGCCTGCTCAAGCGTCCCGCCGAGCGGCGGCGCTCCAATGCGACGCTGGACGTGCTCAAGGCCGATGGCCGGCCCTATTTCGTGTTCCCGCTGCAGCTCGATTGCGACTATCAGATCCGCGTCCATTCCCATTTCGAAGGGATGCAGGACGCGATCGAAACCGTGCTCGGCTCGTTCGCGCGCAATGCGCCTGCCGATGCCTTGCTGGTGGTGAAGGGCCATCCGCTCGACAATGGCCTGGTTAATTGGGAAAAGCGCACGCTCGCGGTAGCCGCCAGGCTCGGCATCAGCGACCGGCTGCTCTTCCTGGAATCGGTCGATATCGACTCGCTGGTCTGCAACGCGATCGGGCTGGTCACGGTCAACAGCACCACCGGAACGCTTTCGCTTCGCTGCGGCGTGCCCACGATCGTGCTGGGGGATGCGGTCTATGACATGCCGCGCATCACTGATCAGAAGGGGCTGGACAATTTCTGGAGCGATCCGACCCCGCCGGAAATGGCCGTGTTCGATGCGTTCCGCCGCGTCCTGATCGATCGCTGCCTCATCCATGGTGGGTACTTCAGTGATGAAGGATTATCCATGTTGGTTAAGGGTGCGCTTCGGCGGCTCGAAATGAGCGAGCCCCGAACCTCGGTCGTGCGGTTGCCCACGCCGGTGCGCGTGCCGCAGGTGGCGCCTCTCGTCGCCCGGGGGTGACGCGCATCACTTCGATTCTGATCACCGGCGCGTCGAGCGGTCTCGGCGCCGGTCTCGCCAAGAATTATGCCGCGCCCGGCGTGCATCTCGTGCTGACCGCGCGCGATGCCGCGCGGCTTGAAACCACCGCTGCTGCCTGCCGCGCCAAGGGAGCGAGCGTTTCGACCGGCCTGTTCGACCTGCGCGAACCCGAGCCGTTCGGCACCTGGCTGCTTGCCATGGACGAAGCCACTCCGCTGGACCTGGCGATCGCCGCCGCGGGCGTATCGGCGGGCACGGGGGAGGAGGATATGCCCGAGGGGCTGGACCTCGCCACGATGCAGGTCCGCGCCAATCTGCTCGGTACGATCCACACGGTCGAGCCCCTGCTTCCACGCATGATCGCGCGCGGCAAGGGGCAGGTTGCGGTGGTCGCTTCCACCGCAGCGCTGCGCGGGCTCGCCTATAGCCCGGCCTATAGCGCCAGCAAGGCCGGCATTCGCGCCTATGGCGAAGGCCTGCGCGCCTTGCTGCGGCCCAAAGGCGTGGACGTTTCGGTGATCATCCCCGGCTTCTTCGATACGCCGATGACCGATCGCTGGAAGGGACCGACTCCTTTCCTGATGAGCTTGGACAAGATGGTCGCCGCGATTCGCAAGGGATTGGACGCGCGCCGCTCGCGCATCGTCGTTCCGCGCCTGCTCGCGCTCGGCCAGCAGGCCGCCGATTTGATGCCCGCCGCGCTCGGTGACCGCATCATGCGCGGATTCCGCTTCCATATTGAACCGGGTCACTGAAAAGAGACCTGATGATTCATTTCTTCCTGGGTCTGGCGATCAGCTTGGCGACATGGCTCGGGCTGCGGCGGCTGGTCGGGGCATGGCCCTTCGGTAAGCAGGCCCGAGCCTCCCTCACTACCTTGGCTCTCGACGCATTGCCGTGCGTCGCGGGCTTCGGCTTGTTCCTCCTCCCCACCGGCCGGCCAATTCTTGCCGGCCTGACCGTGATGTGCCTCGGCCTCGGCATGGGCGTGGCCGATCGGGTTAAGCGCGTCGTGCTGGGCGAGCCGGTCGTGTTCGCCGATCGTGCCGAGCTGATCGAAGTGGTACGCCATCCCAAGCTCTACCTCGCCTTTGTCGGTACCGGCCGGATGATCCTTGCCACCGTCGCAGTGGTGCTGGCGGTGATCTGGGTGATCGACCTCGAACCGCCTTTATGGCCGGTAGGCCTGATCTCGGCGGCGCTGCTCGCCTTTGTGGCGGTGATCATCGGCCGGCTTCTGTTCGTGATTCCGTCGAGCCGGCCGCTCTGCGACAATCTGGCTGCGGCCTATCGCAAGCTCGATCCGAGCCGCGACCCGGTGGTGGACAGCGAACGGTTCGGATTGCTCGCGACCTGCATCATCCACGCGACGCTCGCCCGGTCGGAACGCGCCGATCGTCAGCGCGCCGCGCAGGCACGCGCCTGGCCCGCTTTGCCCGCCAACGGCCCGATCCTGATCGTGCAGGGCGAATCCTTCGTCGACGCGCGCCGGCTTGATCCCGCGCTGATGGGGCATCTTCCCAATTTCGCGCGGCTGCAGGCTGAATCGGTGCAGAGCGGCAAGCTCGCTGTCCCTTGCTGGGGTGCCAACACGATCCGCTCCGAACTGGCGGTGCTGACCGGCCTGGGCGCCGACGATATCGGGCTCGACCGCTTCAACCCCTACGAACATTTCGCCCGGGTTCCGCTGCCGAGCCTTGCGCATCAGGCACGGGCGGCGGGCTACAAGACGATCTGCATCCATCCTTATGATGCGGATTTCTATTATCGCGACAAGGTGATGCCGCTGCTCGGTTTCGACCAGTTCATCGGCATCGAGGGCTTTGTCGGCGCGGCGAAGAGCGGCCCTTATGTCAGCGACGTGGAGGTCGCCCAATGCATGGCGCGGCTGGTTCGCGAGCACGGCCCGCGCGTGCTGGTCTTCGCGATCACGATGGAAAATCATGGACCGTGGGACGGGGAGCATGACTCATTGGCCCCCGCCGATCTGCCCGAGGCATGGCGCGATCTCCCCGACGCGGCGGAGATCGGTCGATGGCTCAAACATCTCCAGTCGACCGATGCCATGATCCCGCTGCTGCAGGAGGCGATCGCCGCTACCGGATCGCCCGGCTGGCTGGTCTTCTATGGCGATCATCAGCCGAGCCTGGCCGGCGCTTTCCAGGCACCCGGGGCAGATGATCGCAAATCCGATTATGCGATCTGGGGCTCAAACCAGAAGCCGGGCGCGGGCGCGGATATCGCCGCCGAGGAAATCGCCGGTTCGCTGATGAAGGCGATGGGTGTGAAGTTTTAGCGCGGCTCTGGATTGCTTCGCTCCGCTCGTAATGACGAAGCGTATTCGGGCGGCGTCATTGCGAGCCGCGTAAGCGGCGCGGCAATCCAGGCCCGCATTGCGATCTAGCGTGACACCGTGCCGAACAGCCGCGCGATGCGCCCCTGCAAGCGGCGCAACCGGATCACCAAAGTCAGCTTGGGCTTCCACCCCTCGGCGAAGCGCTCGAGCAAGGTCTCGGGCGGGCACGGGCGTTCGCTGACCGGATCGAGATAGCGCGGGTAGAGGATCAACGTCCCCGCCACCAACGCCGACAGCGAAAGCGAGCGCGTCCGCCGCACGACCGGCGCCGCCAGGTCTCGCGTCAGCCCCCAGCCCGCGAAGAAAGGCTGGCCGTGCACCGTCACGTCGAGCCCGCGCAGCAAGGCTTCGAATCCGGTGAGTGAGGTCAGCACATGCACTCCGTCGATCCGCGCCAGCAGCGACGGCATCGATTCCCCCCGCACGATCTCGTCCGCAAAGCCGAGCGCTTCGGCATCGGGAATTTGCCCAAGGCGGTGCCCCGCATCGACATCGGGGTGCGGCTTGAACAGGATATGCGCCTCGGGCTCCGCCTCGCGCGCGCGCCGCAGCAGATCGAGATTGCCAGAAACGCCCGCGCCGCCGCACCGTACCGAAAGATCGTCTTCGACCTGGCCGGCAACCAGGATCGTCCGTTCTTTGGGTCGTTGCGAGACCGGGGAGAGGGCCACGCTCTCATATTTGCTGATCCCGCGCCGAACGATCGTGTCGATCAGCCTTTCGGCGCGGGCGAGCAGTTCGGGCGTGAAATCGGTGCGCTCCAGGATCGTTTCGAGATCGCTCGGACTATTCGGATCGTAATAGATGCCGCTGCGGTCGACCACGATCGACAAGGGCGGGTGCAGGTCCGCGCCCAGCCCGATCGAACGGATGAAGCCATCCTCGATGCGCACCAGCTGCGCGCCCGCCAGCGCCTCCAGCCCTTCGGGCATACGCGATGGCCAGACCGCGATCCGGCCGTCGCCCGCAGCCTCAACCGCCTGCCGCGCGTCGTCGGTGAAGATCAGGTCATGCCCGTCCGCGGCCAGGAATTGCGCGATCCGCTTCCGCTTCCACCAGGTCATGCCGCAGGCGACGCGGATGTCGCTATCGTCCTGCGCCAGGATGAGGTCGGGCGCGCTCATCCGTCGGCGGGCCGCTTGCGGCCGGCATCGGTCCAGGGCTGGCCGACCCAGGCCTTGAACCGGTCGCGGAACGCCCAGTGGATCGGCACGCGCCGTTCGGCGAGGCCCGGCCAGCCGGTCAGATCGAGCCCGGTCCAGGGCAGGAACGGGTTGCGCCGGCCATAGGCCCACATCTCGACCCGCGTGGACGGCCGCACCGCGGGCCCGCGCGCGTGGAAGCCGCTCGTATCGCACACCACCAACGTATTTGCGGGAACCGCGAAGGCGGTCGGCTTGGGCAGGCCGAGCGCGGCCAGATCCGCCTCGTCGACCCGCAACGATCCGCGCGCCGAGAGGAAATCGTCGCCCGCCAGCACGTCCAGGCTGCGCTTCTTTTCCCAGGCGAGCCGTTTGGCGTCGCGCCGGTGCGAGCCCGCGACATAGGTCAGCGGGCCTTCGTCCGGCGCGACGTCGGTCAGGAACAGCCACGCCTTCACCGTCGGGTGGAAAGTGTCGGCATGGAGCTTGGTCTGCGGATCGGGCGGCGCGTCGTGGCGGTGCGTCAGGATCGACTGGATATAGACCAAAGGCGCGGTGTCGTAGCTGCCGACATAGCGGATCAGCCCCTGCCAGCTCCTGTCCCGCACCAGCGCGCACGCGGCGGGCAGCGCCTTCAATGCCGCGGGATCGAGCGCATAGCGGCGCGTGATCGTATCGCCCTGCACCATCTCGCGCGCCGGTCCTGGGAAATCCATCACCTGCGCGCGCAAAGCCGCGAAGGCTTCGGGCGAAAGGAAATTCTCGATCTTCACATATCCGTCGCGGTCGAACGCCGCGCGCTGTTCGCGCGTCACCAGCTTTTCCAGCCGCCGTCGCCGCCACGCCGCCATCCGGTCGGCCAACGCCACGCGCTTCGCGTGCAGACCCATTTGGTTGAGCCGGCGTGAGCCGATCAGCGGATTGTCACGGAAGCTCTTGGCATCGGTCGCGAGCTGGAGCGCCCACCAGGGGGCGAGAAGGTAACGCAGCGGATTCACGCGCCCCCTATTCGGCAGGTCGGTCGCACGCGCAAGCAGGGGATTTTCCGCTGGTGGAGCTGAGGGGAATCGAACCCCTGACCTCTGCAGTGCGATTGCAGCGCTCTCCCATCTGAGCTACAGCCCCGCACCAGCGAAGTGCGCGCTTAGACGCGCTTTTCCGCCGATGCAACGTCTTGGCGCAAAAACCCGAAATATCGTCGCGATGACCCGCCTTTTCGGGGCGATAGTTTTCGTGCCCGCCGGAACGCCGCCCTCCTGCCGTTCGTTTTGACTAGAACCGGCATGCCCACCCGCGGACATGTCCATCTTCGTAAGAGTAGCAGGAGGTTTCAATGGGTTACGAGCGTAACGATCGCCGCTGGGGCGCATCGTCCGACCGCGATTATAGCGGCTATGGCGATGGTAACCGCACCCGTTCCTACAGCGGCCCGGCGCGCTGGGAGGATGACCGCGCCCGCGCTTATGGCGACTATGGCAATTATGGCGGCAGCAGCCCGTCGCGCGACTATCGCGGCGAACGCTTCAACCAGCCGGCGCGCGACTATGGCGACAGCCCGCAGGGCTATTCCTACGAGGATCGCGATTTCTTCCAGCGCGCGGGCGACGAGGTCCGCTCCTGGTTCGGCGACGAGGAGGCCGAACGCCGCCGCCGCCGCGACGCCGAGCGTGATGGCTATTATGACCGCGACGATAATCGCGCCCGCTACGGCACGTCAGGCTATCGCAGCCGGCACGAGCATGATCCGCATTATCGTTCGTGGCGCGACCGCCAGATGGAAGCGCTCGACCGCGACTATGACGAATATCGCCGCGAACATCAGGGCCGGTTCGACAATGAATTCGGCTCGTGGCGCTCGCATCGCCAGGGTCAGCGCGACCTGCTCCAGCGCGTGACCGAGCATCAGGACGTGATCGGATCGGACGGCGAGCATATCGGCACGGTCGATCATATCCGCGGCGACCGGATTCTCCTGACCAAATCGGATCAGGCCGCGCATGGCCGCCACCATTCGATCCCCTCGTCCTGGATCACCGCGGTCGAGGACAAGGTGACCGTCAGCAAGACCGCCGAACAGGCCAAGCAGCATTGGCGCGACGAAGAACGCAATGCCGGCAACGGCATGTTCGGACGCGACGACGACCGCGAGGTCAATCTCGACCGGAGCTTCTCCGGCACCTATTGATCGCAATTAGCGATTGAGGAGGAAGGGCCCGGGTCTCAACAGCCGGGCCCTTCTTTTTGCCTAGATTGGATTTCAGTTGGGTTGAGTCAGGCGCGCCCTCTCCCCAGCGGGGAGAGGGCCGGGGTGAGGGGGAGCGAGCCGCAGGCGAGCGCCTAACCTTGAGGTTAGGCCACCCTCATTCAACCCTCTCCCTCGAAGGGGGAGGGCTCTTTGGGTCGATCCCGATTCAACCAAATCAGTCTAAGTGAAAGCGAGCCTAGGCCAGCGCGTCGATCAGGTGGATGATCACGCCGACCAGTCCGCCGACCAAGGTGCCGTTGATCCGGATATATTGCAGGTCGCGCCCGACCGCATTTTCCAGCCGGCCGGTGACGGTCTGCGCATCCCAGCCGCGCACGGTTTCGGACACTAAGGTCACGATCCCGTCGCCATAAGAGGCGACCAGCCCGGCCGTGGCGCGGCGTGCGAAGCGATTGACCGCGAATCGCACGCGATCGTCCTCCTGCAGCCTTGTCCCCATCTGGCGCATCGCTTCGCCGAACTTGCCCGCGGCGACCGCTTCGGGATCGCGCGCCGCACGCAACATGGCTGCGCGCGCATTCTGCCACAGCCCGTCGAGCCATTCCGCCACCGCCGGATTGGCAAGCGCAGCGTCGCGGAAGGCAGCGACTTTCTCCTGCAATTCAGGATCATTCTGCAGCCGCAAGGCGAGGCTGGCGAGCCCATCCTCGGTCTTGACCCGGAGCGGGTGGTTACGATCCTCCGCCATGTCCCCCAGCAGCTTGAACAGGCCGTCCAGGATCTTGGTCGAGAGCGTCTCGTCGAGCCCGGTCCAGCGCAGGATCGATCCCGCGCGCTCGTGGATCATCTGGCGGAACAGGGCCTCGTTGGCATCGAGCGTGCGGCCGACCCACAATATCGCGGCATTGATCATCGGGCGATGGCGCCCTTCCTCCATCGCCGCCGCCATCAATTTGCCGAGCATGGGCGCGATATCGAGCGCCCTCAGCCGCTGCGACACCGCGCTCTTGAACAGGCTCCCCAATCGCTCGTCGCCCAGGCTTTCGAGCAAGGTCTCGGCGAGCTTGCCCGCGCCCGCGCGCATCGCGCCTTCGCGCGGAGGCGACGCGAGCACGCGCCCGATCGCACGCGCCACGTCGAGCTTGCCCATCCGCCGCGCGACGATGCGCGGCACCAGGAAATTGGAACGCAGGAAGCTCGCCAGGCTGTCGCCGATCCGATCCTTGTTGCGCGGGATGATCGCGGTGTGCGGGATCGGCAGGCCGAGCGGATGGCGGAAGAGCGCCGTCACCGCGAACCAATCGGCGAGGCCGCCGACCATCGCCGCTTCGGCGAAGGCGCGAACATAGCCCCAGGCGGGATGGGAATATTCCAGGGCGCGGGCAAGAAAGAACAGACCCGCCATCGCCACCAGCAGGCCGGTCGCGATAATCCGCATCTGGCGGACACCGCCATTCGTGGGGGCGAGGCGCTCCCTGAGCGTCACGGATTGGTCCGGGGTAACGGCATGCCTATTGGACAATAGCCGTTACCCCGAAAGGTTCACTCCGCCGGATGCGCGAGGCCGGGCGCGTGGTCTTCGGCACTGTTCAGGACCTTGCCGGCACGGCGGCCGATCCACTTCTCGGCGCCGTCGGCCAGGCTGAAGCCGGCCGGCACGATCAGCAGGGTCAGCAGGGTCGACAGGATCAGCCCGCCGATCACGGTCACCGCCATCGGCTGGTTGAACGAGCCGTCGCCGCCCAGTGACAATGCGGTCGGCAGCATGCCGGCGACCATCGCGACCGTGGTCATCACGATCGGCTGGGCGCGCTTGTGGCCGGCGTCGAGGATCGATTCGATCAGCGGCCGGCCGTGACGCATCTCCTCGATCGCGAAGTCGATCAGCAGGATCGAGTTCTTGGCGACGATGCCGAACAGCATCAGCACGCCGATCAGCACCGGCAGCGAGGTCGGCATGTTGGCGAGGTGGAGCGCGATACCGCCGCCGAGCGGCGCCAGCAGCAGCGACGCCATGTTCACCATCGGCGGGATGGCGCGGCGATAGAGCAGGACCAGCACCGCGAACACCAGCAACACGCCGGCGGCCAATGCGATCATGAAGTTGATCATCATCTCGGCCTGCCATTTGGCCTGGCCGGCGGCTTCGTAATGCACGCTCGGGGGAAGATTCTTCATCTCCGGCAGGTTCATGATCTTCGCCCGCTCGTCGCCCGCGACCGCGCCCGGCCCTAGGTCGGCACCGATCACGACGCGCCGTTCCTGGTTGATGCGCTTGATTTCGGACGGGCCCGCGCCGAACCCGATATCGGCCAGCACCTTGAGCGGCACGGTCGTGCCGTGGCTGGTCTGAACCGGGAGATTCTGGATCGTCGACAGGTCGCGGCGACTACTCTCGTTCAGCATCACCCGGATCGGGATTTGACGGTCGTTGAGTGAGAATTTCGCCGCATTCTGGTCGATGTCGCCCAGCGTGGCGATGCGGATCGTCTCGCTCAGATCGCTCGTGGTCACGCCCATGTCGGCGGCCAGATCGAGCCGCGGCTTGATCGTGATTTCCGGCCGGGGAAGGTCGCCTTCCACGCGCGGGGCACGCAGGCCGGGCATCGACTTCATCTGATCGGCGAGCGTGCTGGCGGCCTTGTTGAGTGCAACCGGATCGTCGCCGGCGAGCAGGATCGAGACGTCGCGGTTGCTGTTCTGATCCCCGTTCTGCGAATCGAAGTTGATACGCGCGTCGGGGATCTGCGCCAGCATCGGCTGCAGTTTGCGCTCGAACTCGGTGCTGGTGAGCTTGCGGTCCTTCGCGAGCGTCATCACCACCTCGGCGGACCCGACCTCGATATATTCGACTGCGGTGGTCACCTCGGGCTGCGCGCGCAGGATCTTGGTCGCGCGGTCCGTGACCGCCTCGGTCTGCTCGAGCGTGGTGCCCGGCGCCATGTTGATCTCAAGATGGCTCGTTTCCGCATTAGCGGGCGGAATGAAGGTAAACTTCAGCGTCCCGAAAACGAAGATGGTCAGGATGAAGGCGAACACACCCGTCATCAGCGTCAGCTTGCGGTTGTCGCGGATGAACATCCGCTTCCAGCTGCGCGGCTGGCCGGGATTCCGCTCGAGCGTCCAGTGCAGGACCTTCATGTAGAAGTCCATCAGCCAGCCTTCGCCATGCTTGGCTTCGCCGTGCGCCTTCAGGAAATAGGCTGCCACCATCGGCGTGATCAGGCGCGCGACCATCAGGCTCATCAGCACCGCGACCACGACCGTCAGGCCGAAATTCTTGAAATATTGGCCGGCGATGCCGGGCATCAGTGCAACCGGGAAGAACACCGCCACGATCGAGAACGTGGTGCCGACCACCGCCAGACCGATCTCGTCGGCGGCGTCGATCGCCGCCTGATAGGCGGTCTTGCCCATGCGCATATGGCGCACGATGTTCTCGATCTCCACGATCGCGTCGTCGACCAGCACGCCCGAAACCAGGCTCAAGGCGAGCAAAGTCATGAAGTTGAAGGTGAACCCCATCAGGTCCAGGATCCAGAAGGTCGGGATCGCGGAGAGCGGGATGGCGAGCGCGGAGATCACTGTGGCGCGCTTGTCGCGCAGGAACAGGAACACCACCGCGACCGCCAGCATCGCGCCTTCGATCATCGCGCGCATCGCTGAGCGGTAATTGCGCTCGGTGTAGACGACCGAATTGGACCGCTGGACGAAGTGGACCTTCGGATATTCCTTCTCGATCTTGGCGAGCTCCTTGACCGTGTCGTTGAACACCGACACGTCGGAGGCGCCGCGTGAGCGCAGGATGCTGAAGCTGACGGTCGGCTTGCCTTCCATCTTCGCCAGCGAGCGGCGTTCGCCATAAGCGTCGCGCACGTCGGCGATGTCGGCGAGGCGCACCGAACGGCCATTGCCGAGCTGGATCTGCTGCTGGCCGAGCGTGTAGGCGTCCTGCGCGTTGCCGAGCACGCGCACCGATTGCTCGGCGCCCGCAATCTCGGCGCGGCCGCCCGCGGCATTCGTGTTGGTCGCATAGAGCTGGCGGTTGACCTGGCTGGCGGTCACGCCCTGCGCCTGCATCTTGGCCGGATCGAGGATCACGCGAATCTCGCGATCCACCTGTCCATGCAGCTGGACCTGCTGCATGCCGCTGATCGCGAGCAGGCGGCGCGAGACCGTGTCCTGGACGAACCAGGACAGCTGCTCCAGCGTCATGTCGGTCGCCTCGACCGAGAAATTGGCGAGGCTGCCGCCGTTCACGTTCACGCGCTGGACCTGCGGCTCGATGATTCCCTGCGGCAGGTTGCCGCGGATCTGCGAGATGGCGTCGCGCACGTCGGTGGTGGCGCGGTCGACCGGGGTTTCGATCGAGAACTGGACGAACGTGCCCGAACTGCCCTCGGTCACGGTCGAATCGATCTCCTCGACGCCCTCGAGATTACGGACCGCCGCCTCGACCTTCTGCGTGATCTGCGTCTCCATCTCCGTCGGCGCGGCGCCCGGCTGCGTGATCTGCACAAAGACGCCGGGGAAGGTGATCTCCGGATTCTGGTTCAGCGGCATGCGCATGAACGACACGAGGCCGGCCAGCGTCAGCGCGCAGAACAATACGATCGGCGGAACCGGATTGCGGATCGCCCAGGCGGAGATGTTGCGGAAGTTCACGTGTCGCTACTCCTCAGCGTGGGCTGGGCCGGAGGTCGGGCTTTACCTTGTCGCCTGGATTCAGGAACGCGCCGGCGGCGGCCACGACATGCTCGTTGCCGCTGAGGCCGCTCAGGATCGTGACGCCGCGATCGTCGACATCGCCGACCTTCACGTCGCGGCGGATAACCTTGTTGTCCGCGCCGATCAGATAGACGAAATTGCCCTTGGCGTCGCTCTGCACCGCGCTTTCGGGCAGCAGCGGAACGTCGCCGACGCCGCCGCCGATATCCGCCGCGGCGAAGCCGCCGGGACGCAGCGCCTTGTCATACGGCAGCTCGATGCGAACGATGCCCTGACGCGACGTGGGATCGATCACGGGCGAAATCTGCCAGATCGTGCCCGGGATCCGCACAGTCGTGCCCACCGGCGTGACCGTTGCGGGCGAACCGACATGGACGCGCTGAAGATCGCCTTCGCCGAGGCGGGCCTGCAGCTCCATCTTGCCTTCCGACGCGATGCGGAACAGCGCGCCCGAGCCCGGCGAGACGATCTGGCCGGCCTCGACCGAACGCGTCAGCACCAGGCCCGCCGTCGGCGCGCGGATGTCGAGCCGGCTGATCGTGGCCTGCTGCTGCTTGAGTTGCGCCTGCGCAACCGCGACCCGCGCATTGGCACCGTCGAGCGCGGACTGCTTGGCATCGATGTCGGCCTGCGAGATGAAGCCGCTCTTCACCAGCGCCTTGGCGCGGGTCAGGTTGGACCGGGCGAGCTCGGCATCGGCGCGCGCCTGCGCGATCGAGGCGGCATCCGCGGCGGCCTGCTGGACCTGGACCGAACGGTCGACCACAGCCAGCACCTGGCCCTGCTGGACCCAGGTGCCGGGTTCGACCAGCACCGAGCGGACCATGCCGCCTTCGCCGGCGACGCCGACCTGCATGTCGCGCCGGGCCCCGATATTGCCTACGGCGGGAATCTCGGTGGTGACCGAATGGCGGCCGGGGACGATGACCGTCACGTTGGGCGAAGTATCCGTTGGCGGCGCCGCCTTCTCGTGATGCGTCCAGATCCAGAGCGCGACGAAGCCTGCCACGAGCGCAATCGCGCCGATGATCATCATCCGCCTGCGGCGGATCCGCGCTTCATCCAACTCCAGGTAGCTGGCCGGATCGATACCCGATTCCATATTCATTTGCCGTCCCATCCCTAGCGGCTCGGCACGTTTTCCCCTCGTGCCGCCGCCCGACTGTATTATCAATATACATCACCTGGCTCAAGCACTGTTTATGGTGCCTGAACAAGCGTCAGAATCGACCAGTCCCCGCTGTCGATGCGGGCGGTCAATTGCATCCCTTTTGATGTGTAGGCCGCTAGCACATCCACCGCCTGTGTGGCCAGCAGCCCCGCGAGCACGATGGTGCCATTTTGGGTCAGTGTTGCACTCAGGTCCGGAGCGAGCGCAATCAGCGGTCCAGCCAGGATGTTGGCGACGATCAGGTCGAAAGGGGCCGCACCCTGGATGCGCGGATCGTCCATCCCGTCCGCGGCGACCAGGGCGATGGCGTCCCTGGGAATCGCATTGATCGCCATATTCTCGGCCGTGACGTCGATTGCGATCGGGTCGATGTCCGAAGCCAGGATCGCGGCATCGGGCCAAAGCGTGCGCGCGCCGAAGGCGAGCAGGCCGGTTCCCGTGCCGATATCCGCGATCCGGCTGAAGCTTTTGCCTTCGGTCGCCAGCCGGTCGAGCGCAGTCAGGCAGCCCGCCGTGGTCTCGTGATGCCCGGTGCCGAAAGCGCGGCTCGCCTCGATCCGGAAGGGGATCGCGCCCGCCGGAATCTGATCGGCATGCGCGGCGGTATGGACATAGAAGCGCCCCGCGCGAATCGGCTCCAGGAACCCCTGGCTGATCGTGACCCAGTCCTGATCCTCGACCTTCCCTACCGTCGGGGCGGCCTTGCCCACGCTGGGAACCAGCGCGCGAATGCGCTCGATCAGGGCGGCATCGGGTTCGGTGGCGAGATAGACGTCGAGCTGCCATTCCTCGGGCCGGCTCAGGTCCGGTTCGCTTGTCATGATCGTCGGCGGCGGCTCGATCCCCAGATCGGGATCGACATTTTCCATCCCTTCGCCCTCGGCGCGCGAAATGGGGAAAAAGGTGATCTTCCAGCTTTCCGCCGCCTGCGTCTCCCATTCAGCGGACATAGGAAGCTCCGTTGATGTCGATCACCGCGCCGGTCATCGAAGCGGGCGCCTCCAGCGCCAGGAAACGTACCGTCGCCGCCACCTCGGCCGGCTCGGCCACGCGGCCCAACGGTATGTCCGCCAGCAGCGCATCGCCGCCGCGGCTCGCCAGATAATCCTCCGCCATCCCGGTCATCGTGAAACCGGGGCACACCGCGAAGGCCAGGATATTGTCACGAGCGTATCCGCGGGCGATGCTTTTCGACATCGCGACCATGCCCGCCTTGGACGCGGCATAATGCCAGTGGTCGGGACTGTCGCCGCGATAGGCCGCCCGGCTCGCGACGTTGACGATCCGGCCGCCCTTGTTCTGGCGAAAATGCAGCACCGCAAGCCGGGAAAGCTCGGCCGATGCGGTCAGGTTGATCCGCATCGTCCGTTCCCACGCCTCGCGCCAGGCCTCGTCGCTCTGGTCGATCGGCGCCGCCTCGAAGATGCCGGCATTGTTGATCAGCACGTCGATCCGCCCGTCGAGACGCCCCATCGCCTCCCACCACAAGGCACGCGTCGCCTCCGGATCGGACAAATCGGCGGCAATGGCGTCGTCACCCCCAGCGGTCGAATGACCGACCAGACGTACGTCGTCGGACGCGAAAGCGGCGGCAATCGCCGCGCCGATGCCCCGGCTGGTGCCGGTGGCGAGGATATGGATCGTCATGGCGCGCCGCCTAGCGCAGCAAGCCCCTCCCCGTCATGCTGAACTTGTTTCAGCATCCACTGCCAGGCTCTCCCCGAACCCCGTTCGTGCTGAGCTTGTCGAAGCACTGTACTGTTCTTCACCGCACAAAGAAGGACAGCCCTTCGACAAGCTCAGGGCGAACGGTGGGCAGAGCGGGGGGCCTTAATTCGGGGACACTATACTTAATTCTGGCGGGCGAACGTTGGCCTTGACAAACCGCCTCAAATCATGTACGCACAGTGCGTTCATTGACTTAGCTCCTTGGACAAGACCGGCGCGAAGCTCGTCAGCATGCATGAGACGGTAATTTCGCCCAAAGAGTACAGATCTCGGCATGAGGTTCGCCTCATGGCGATGCCGCC
>Ga0157370_10000158_pt1 | contig 83884 bp, 75 predicted proteins | sample C35metaG_FD_113463 | JGI IMG/M metagenome (GOLD analysis project Ga0157370, IMG submission 113463) | Corn rhizosphere microbial communities from Kellogg Biological Station, Michigan, USA - C3-5 metaG | ecosystem: Host-associated > Plants > Roots > Rhizosphere > Soil | place: USA: Michigan...
AGGCCGTCGGCATCGACGCCGAGCAAATCATCGACACCAGCGCGTTCGCTACCCTCGACGCCCTGCGCCTGCACCTGCTGGCCCGTGGCGGCGTGTGGCAGGTGCTCGGCGAGCAGAACCTGATGTGCGCCCGCAACCAGGAACTGTGCAGCCTCGACGAGCCACTGGCAGACGGCGATGAAGTGGCGTTTTTCCCCACCGTGACCGGAGGCTGACATGGCCATTCGCGTACAAGCTGCCGCCTTCGACCCGGGCCTGGAACTCAACGCCATGCACGCCGCCAATGCGGGCGTGGGGGCGGTGGTGAGCTTTGTCGGTTACGTACGCGACTTCAACGATGGCCGTGATGTGTCGGGCATGTTCCTCGAACACTTTCCCGGCATGACCGAAAAAGCCCTCGGCAAAATCGCCGACGAAGCGGGCCAGCGCTGGCCGCTTTTAAAGGTTGAAGTGCTGCACCGCATTGGCCGACTGGAACCGGGCGAGCCCATCGTATTCGTCGCCACCAGCAGCGCCCATCGCCAGGCCGCGTTTGAGGCCTGCGCGTTCATCATGGACTACCTGAAAACCCGCGCCCCGTTCTGGAAACAGGAAGACACCCCCGAAGGGCCGCGCTGGGTTGAAGGCAAGTGCAGCGATAAGGATGCGGCGCAGCGGTGGGAGAAGTAGGGGTAAAAGCATCGCCCGCCCACGGTCTGTAGGAGCGGCTTTAGCCGCGATGCTTTTTTCACCATCCTCCCGCCTGCGGCGGTCTGATGTTCGGGGGCTAGGCTCGCCCAGGCGTGTGTATTTCCCTGACAAATACTGGATCCCCGCGTGCGCGAGGATGACGGAGGTTTTGTTGGAATATTTCCGTCAATCATAAAAAAGCCCGTCACAGAGACGGGCTTTTTCGTGAAACCACCAGCGCTTCAGTGCTTACGCGGCACCGGCACCAACAACTCGGTCGGCGGTGTCTCGCAGTTGATCTTGCGACCCAGCAATTCTTCAATCGCCGGCAACTGATACGAGTCGTCTTCCCCGGCAAAGCTGATCGACACGCCACTGGCGCCCGCGCGGCCGGTGCGGCCGATGCGGTGAACGTAGTCGTCCGGCATTTCCGGCAGGGTGAAGTTGATGACGTGGCTGATGCCGTCGATGTGAATGCCGCGACCGGCCACATCGGTGGCGACCATCACGCGAATCTTGCCTTCGCGGAAGCCTTCCAGGGTTTTGATGCGTTTGTGCTGCGGCACGTCGCCAGACATTTGCGCGGCGCTCACGCCATCGCGAATCAGGCGTTCTTCAATGCGCCGTACTTCATCCTTACGGTTGGCGAACACCATCACCCGTTCCCAGTTGTTCTGGGTGATGAGGTTGTACAGCAGCTTGTATTTGTCGCTGCCGGCGACGGCGTAGATGTGTTGTTCCACGGTGTCGCTGGCGACGTTTTCCGGCTCGATTTCAACAATGGCCGGGGTGGTGGTCCATTGCTTGGCGAGGTTCATTACGTCTTCGGTGAAGGTCGCGGAGAACAGCAGCGTCTGGCGTTCGTTCTTCGGCGGCGTCTGGCGAATGATCTGGCGAACCTGCGGAATAAAGCCCATGTCGAGCATGCGGTCGGCTTCGTCGAGCACCATCACTTCGACCATATCCAGGTGCACTTCACCGCGCTGGGCGAAATCGAGCAAGCGACCCGGTGTGGCCACCAGAATGTCGCAGTAACGCGATTCGAGTTGCTTGAGCTGCTTGTCGAAATCCATGCCACCGACAAACGACATCACGTTGAGGCCGGTGTACTTGGTCAGCGCCACGGCGTCTTTGGCGATTTGCACCACCAGTTCACGCGTCGGGGCGATGATCAGCGCACGCGGCTCGCCCATGTAGCGCTCTTTCGGCGCCGGCGTTTGCTGCAGCTGGGTGATGATCGAAATCAGAAACGCGGCGGTTTTGCCGGTGCCGGTTTGTGCGCGGCCGATGGCGTCCTGACCTTTGAGCGTGTAACCGAGCACTTCGGCCTGAATCGGCGTGCAGTACGGGAAGCCCAGGTCATGGATGGCATGCATCAGCTCGGGCGACAGGGCGAAGTCGTGGAAACGGGTTTTGCCGGCTTGCGGCTCGACGGCGAAGTCTTCCAGTTTCCAGGTGCTGACCACCGGCGCAGGACGGGCGCGGCGTGGTTTGTCGGTTGGCGTGGCGGGCGCGCTAGGCGCTGGAGCGGCATCGTTGCGCTCGGTTTTCGCTGCGCGTGGCGGCCGCGGCTGGCTGGTGTTGGCCTGGCGGGGGCTGTCTACGGCAGGAGAGGGCGCGGAAGAGGGGGCGGCAGGAACAGACGTCGGCTGCTCGCCTTCGCCTTTGCCAAACATTTTCTTGAGTGCTTTGAGCACGGGAATCTCTTCAATTGGTTAAGGAATGAACGCCCGCCAGTGTAAAGCAATAAGCCGGTGCGGCGAAATGTTGCACGCAACCGGCTAAATACCTGCTAGCGACAGACGCTCAGGCCATTCACCTCACGCTTCTGGCAGGGTTTTCAGCAATAGACGCTGCACGTTGCCGCCCATGATTGCGGCCACGTCGTCGGCGCTGAAGCCAGCCTTGAGCAGGCCCTCGGTCAGTTGTGCCAGGCCGGTGCTGTCGAACGGCGCGTGAATCGTGCCGTTGAAGTCCGAGCCCAAGGCCACGTGCTCCACGCCGACTTTGTCTGCGGTGTAGCGAATGGCTTTGACGATGGCCGGCACGCTGGTTTCGCACACCGCCGTTTCCCAAAAACCGATGCCGATCACACCGCCCGTGGCGGCAATTTTCTGAATATGGGCGTCGCTGAGGTTGCGCGTGCCGGGGCAAGTGCCTTCAACGCCAGTGTGGGAGACCAGTACCGGGCGAGTGGCCATGGCGAGTACGTCATCAATCAATGGCCGCGAGGCGTGGGCCAGGTCGATGAGCATGCCTTTCTGCTCTAAACGCGTAATCACCTGACGGCCCAGCGGGGTGAGGCCGCCTTTGTCCCAGCCGTGGGCCGAGCCGCCCACTTCATTGTCGAAAAAGTGCGTGAGGCCGGCGATGCGGAAGTCGGCGTCGTACAGGCGGTCGACGTTTTCCAGCTTGCCTTCGATCACCTGCAAGCCCTCGGTGGCCATGATGCCGGCGACGCGGTGCGGGTCTTTTTTCCAGGCTTCTATAAAGGAAGCCAGGCCGCTGCGGGTGCGAATGACCACCAGCTTGCCTTCGCTGCCCGCCGCCGCTTCGTTGAGCTTCTGGCTTTGGTACAGCGCGCGTTGCAACAGGCTTTTCCAAGTCGAGGTCGGCCAGCGCTGGGCCATGACCAGCAAGGTGATGTCGTCGCTGTCGCTGCCGTTCTTTTCGTAATTGAGGTTGTGCGGGGTTTTGGTAACGGTGGAGAACACCTGCAAGGCCACGCCGCCTTCGATCAGGCGCGGCAGGTCGGAATGGCCGTAGCTCACGCGCTTGAGCAGGTCGCGCTGCCAGAGCAGCTCGTCGTTGTGCAGGTCGGCAATAAACAGAGTTTTGTGCAGGGTTTCGGCTTGTTCGTTGGCGGGGTAGGGCGCCGGGTTTTCCACGCTATTGAGCGTGCGGTCCAGGTAGGTTGGCAGGCTGAAGAAAACCCCCAAACCAATGGCCAGCAGAACCAGTACCACAATCGATAATTTGCGCATGGGGTGCTTCCGAGCTTTGTAATTGTGGGCGCGACTCTAGCAAATCGCGAAGACGGGATGGGGTTGGTCCCTGTCCCCTAAACGCTGCGGCGATTAACAAATTTAGCCACGTGTCGGTGCTCAAGCTCCCTCTCCCGCCAGCGGCAGAGGGTTGGGGTGAGGGCCAGCCGTTACGCAATCCCGACACTCGTCGGAAACCCAACCAGCGTCAAATGCCTGGAGTAGAATCCGCCGCCGTAGCGCCCCGAATCCGGTCGGCGCACGGTTAGCCAGGGCCTTTCGAAGTGGCCCTGAAGGTGAGGTTGTTGATGTCGCTGCAAACGCTGTTTTCCCTCGCGTTGTCCCACCCCGCTCAATCGATCAATGCGCTGGCGCTGTTCTTCGCCGTCGCCGGCAGTTGGCTGTTGATCGCCACCCATATTCGTCAGCGCCGTGCGGTGAGTGGTCTGGTGGCCGATGCAGACATTGCCGAGAGCGCCGAATTGGCCGCGCTCGATATTTCCACCCAACAGCTCAATCGTTTTTTCACCGGTTTTGGTTATGCGTGTCTGGGTATCGCGTTGGCGGTGTCTTGGTTTAGTACGCAGGTTTGATTGATTCAAATACCGGCCACAAACACAAAAAAGGCGGCACCCGAATAACCGGGGCCGCCTTTTTTATTGCTTGCCTGAACCCTACAACGGCAACCCAGCCTTGATGCGGTACTGATTGCGCACCGGCGTGGCGTATTGCACCACCAGGTAAGGCCGCTGCTCGGCAGGGCAGCTGTCCAGGCGCTTTTGCCATTCGGTTTGCGCCGCCGCCAATTCCTCGGCAGGAAACAACTCGGTGGCATCCGGCACCTGCAACGTCGGGTCGCGATCGGCCCATTGCGCATAGGCCAGGTAGTGCGCTGGGAACAGGCGGTAGCCGCTGAGAATCTGCCGGTCCATTTCCATTGCCAACTGCTTGGCGTCCTCGAAGCCTTCGGTTACCGGCGGTGCGAAGTTCAGGTGCACGCGGCCTTTGTAGCCGGTGATGCCCAGGCCGATGCTCTTGTCATCTTCCCCGGCCGCCTTTTCGTAGGTGCCGGTGCTGGCGCGGATATACAGCTCGCGCGCTTTGGCCTGGTCGCACGGGTCGTACTCGTAGCTGATGGACACCGGCACCAGATTCAGCCCAGCAATCACCTCGGCGAACGGCTCGTCTTTGCGGCTCATGTGGAACATCTTGAGGATGGCCGAATCGGTACGGTCGTCGCCGTCTTTGGCACGGCCTTCGGCCTGGGCGATCCAGATGGACTCACCGTCGTTACGAATCGAATGGTTGATGTACGCCGACAACAACTGAAACGCCGCCAGCTTCTCGCGGCGGCCGGTGATTGAACGGTGCACGATAAAGCTCTTGTTCAAGCGCATCAGGTCGCTGACAAACGGCTTCTGCAGCAGGTTGTCGCCGATGGCAATGCGCGGCGTCGGCAGGCCGGCGTGGTAGACAGCGTAATTGACGAAGGCTGGGTCCATCACGATGTCGCGGTGGTTGGCCAAAAACAGGTAGGCGTTGCCAGCTTTCAAGTGCTCCAGGCCGCTGTACGTCACGCCATCGGTGGCGTGCTCAATGCTGCGGTCGACGTACACCTCAACCTTGTCCTGCAACGCGGCTACCGAATTGATCGAGGCAAACTGCGAACGCAGACGGTGGGCGATCAGTGGCTTGAGCAGCCAGGAAAAATGGCGAGACAAACGCGGAAAACGGAAGTGGGTAATGATCTGCAAAAACGCGGGGTCTGCCAGCAGGCGCGCCAAAACGGCAGGGACCTCGGCGTCAGCGTACGGTCGGATGGCATCGAATTCGCCCATCATGCTCTCTTGTTCTGGGAGTGGAATGGCACTGTGGGTGCGTGGTCAGCAATAGACCGGCGATTATACAGACAAGTCACAGCCCGACTTGCGCCTTATATTGAGCGAAACGGCAGCGCCCGCAGTCTGACTGTTAACACCTCAACGTAAGAGGCTTTGCCCATGCTCGAAACCCAGTTCTACGACTGCCCATACTGCGGCGAGCCCGCTGAGGCCGTGCTCGACCTGTCTGGCGGCGATCAGCAGTACATTGAAGATTGCCCGGTGTGCTGCCGGCCCATTGTGTTTGATTTGCGTACCGATGGGGACGGCTGGGAGTTGGATGTTCGCGCGGAGAACGACTGATGCAACGCATATACGAGCCGCAAGATTTGCTGGAGGCCGAACTGCTTACGCGCATGTTGGCCAGCGAGGGCGTTGAAGCCCACGTCACCGGCGGCCACCTGCTAGGCGCAGCGGGAGAACTGCCGGCGTTGGGTTTGCTCGGTCTGATGGTGGCCAATCAGCAGGCCGAGCACGCGCGCAGCCTGATCGCCGCGTACAATGCCGCGCTGCCGTTGCCGGGTGAAGAACCGCCTGAAGACCCGCACGGCGTGCTGCTCTGTTGACCCCTTCTTTTTGTGAGCCCGTTGCCTGATGTGTGGACGCTACGCCCTGTTTCGTTGGACGCCCGCGCTGGCGGCAATTCCTGGCTTTCCTGCCGCGCAACAGCCGGGCTGGAACATCGCCCCGGCCAGCCAGGTGCTGATGCTGCGTCAGGTAGAAGGTGAACGGCACGCCGCCCTGGCGCGCTGGGGCCTGACGCCGCCGTGGCTCACTGACCTGTCGAAAACCCCCGCCCACGCCCGCGCCGAAACCCTGGCCGAACAGCCGATGTTTCGCGATGCCTTTCGCCTGCGGCGCGCCCTGCTGCCGGCCAATGGTTTTTACGAATGGCGCGGCACGGTGCGCAAGCGGCCGTACTGGATTACTCGCGAAGAATCGCCGCTTTATTTCGCGGCGGTGTGGGAGGCGTTTCCGGTGGAAGGGCACACGTACCTGAGCGTGGCGGTAGTGACGCAGCCGGCCAATGGCCTGCGCCGACCGCTGATTCTCGATGCCCGAGGCCAGGACGTCTGGCTGGCCGAGGATGCGCCACTGCCGGCGCTGCAGGAATTGTTGTGCCAGCCCAACCCGGTGTTGCGCGAGCGGGCGCTGGCGCACTTTGTGAACGACCCGAAACTCAATGCCCCGGAGTGCCTGACGCCGGCTTAAGGTTGCTCGGGGAACAGGGTTTTGTCGCTGAACTGCGCGAGCAAATGGTCGAACACCAGCCGCACCCGAGGCGACACCGGCCCTCGCTGGGGGCGGTAGACAAACAAATCCCAAGGGCTCGGCGCCAGCGCATCCAGCACGCTGACCAGCGCCCCGCTGCGCAGATGCGGCACAGCTAAATAGCTGGGTATTTGTGCATAGGCCAGGCCGGCCAACACCACTTCCAACTCCGCCTCCGGGTCGTCGCTGATAAACGCGGCGGGCTCGGGGAAAAGCTGCTCGTTATCGGCAAACATCCACGGCCAGGGTCTGCCGCTGCGGCGGTCGATCAGCGCGCTCAGCGGTTGTTGTTGCAACTGCTCAAGGGTCAGCGGTTCGCCGCTAATGGCCAGCAGCGCTGGGCTGGCGACCACATGCAGCGGCACTTTGGCCATTGGCCGGGCGATGTAACGACGGTCGCGGATCATGCCGACGCGAATGCCGATATCGATTTGCCCGGCCACGGCGTCGGTCATTTCGTCCTCCAGGCGCAATTCCACCTGCAACCCAGGATGCTCGCGCAGCAACGGCACCAAGAGTTGCACCAGAAAACGTCGGCCGATGGCGTGGGGCGCGGTAATGCCAACCCGGCCGCTTAGAGCGACCGCCTGGCTGCGGGTGTTGCGTTGAAACAGCTCGTCCACGCTTTCCAGTGTTTGCTGCGCCTGCGCGGCCACCCGCTGGCCGAACGCGGTGATCTGCACCTGGCGCGTACTGCGGTGAAACAGGATTTCGCCGAACTGCTGCTCCAACTCCTGGATCGCCCGCGTCACGCTTTGCGGCGACATACTCAGGCGCGTGGCCGCCTCGCGAAAGCTTCCGGCTTCGGCGGCGGCGCACAGTATTTTCAGCAGTTCCATGCGGTTGCGCATTGGCGGGCGCCTTGTCTGATTGTTCCATGATTAGGAATAGCTAAATCCTAACTGTTCCATTTTCAGTTGCAAGCCTGCTCTCCATACTCGCCTTCAACCGGAGCCAACTACCTGGCCCGACGCCTTGAGGATTGCAGCATGAGCACGAACATTTCTGGAAAAGTAGTGGTGATCACCGGCGCCAGCAGCGGTTTGGGTGAAGCGACAGCCCGTCATCTGTCGGCCCTCGGCGCCTCGGTGGTGCTCGGCGCGCGCCGCAAAGACCGCCTCGACACACTGGTCAGCGAGCTGACCGCTGCCGGCGGCAAGGCCGTGGCCTACACCACCGATGTCACCAACCGCGCCGAAGTCGAAGCGCTGCTGCAAGGCGCGGTCGACACCTTTGGCCGGGTAGACGTGCTGATCAACAACGCCGGTTTGATGTCCATCGCGCCGATGAGCGAAGTGAAAGTGGACGAGTGGGACCGCATGATCGATATCAACATCAAAGGTCTGCTCTACGGCATCGCCGCCGCCTTGCCGCGCTTCCAGGAGCAGAACAGCGGCCACTTCATCAACGTCGCTTCGATCGCCGGGCACAAAGTGTTCAGCCCGGGCGGCACCGTTTACAGCGGCACCAAGTTTGCCGTGCGCGCCATCAGCGACGGCTTGCGCCATGAAGTGGGCGGGGCGATTCGCACCACCGTTATTTCGCCGGGCGCAGTGGACACCGAGCTGAAACACGGCAGCTCGCACAAGGCCAGCAGCGACACCGTCAATGAGTTCTACAAAATGGCCATTCCGGCGAACTCGGTCGCGCGGGCGATTGCCTTCGCCATTGAACAGCCGGCGGATGTGGATGTGAGCGATATCTTGCTGCGCCCCACCGTGCAGGACTTCTGAGGTCGATCGGCTGCGCGTCGGCCGGGCGGCGTTGAAACGAGGTTTTCAATGCTCATGGGCACCAGCCCACTGCGCTTGAAAACCCCGTTTCGCCTTGCCCGGCTCTAGCTCGCTCGATCTCCTGCAAACGATGAACGTCCGGTCAGTCCTTGCGCCGCTTGAGCTGATCCATCAATTGCGTAGGCAAGTTGCGGATGGTCAGGGTGCCTTGTTCTTCGTTGTAGTCGATGTTCGAGCCGAGCAAGTGCGCTTCAAAGCTGATCGACAACCCCTCGGCGCGGCCGGTGAAGCGGCGGAATTGGCTGAGGGTGCGTTTGTCGGCGGGAATCTCCGGCGACAGGCCGTAGTCTTTGTTGCGGATATGGTCGTAGAAGGCTTTTGGCCGTTCTTCGTCCAGCAGGCCCGACAATTCCTGCAGCGTCATCGGCTCGCCGATTTTGGCTTGGCTGGTGGCGTAATCCACGAGGGTATCGGTCTTGGCGCGGGCCTGCTCTTCGGGCAGGTCTTCGCTCTCCACGAAGTCGCTGAAGGCTTTGAGCAGAGTGCGCGTTTCGCTCGGCGAGTCGACGCCTTCCTGGCAGCCGATAAAGTCGCGGAAGTACTCCGACACTTTCTTGCCGTTCTTGCCTTTGATAAACGAGATGTACTGCTTGGACTGTTTGTTGTTCTGCCATTCCGACAGGTTGATGCGCGCCGCCAGGTGCAGTTGACCGAGGTCCAGGTGCTTGGCCGGGGTCACGTCCAGCGCGGCGTTTACCGCCACGCCTTCACTGTGGTGAAGCAGGGCGATGGCCAGGTAATCGGTCATGCCTTGCTGATAGTGAGCAAACAACACGTGCCCGCCGGTGGAGAGGTTCGACTCTTCCATCAGCTTTTGCAGGTGCTCCACGGCCTGACGGCTGAAGGCGGTGAAATCCTGATTGCCGGCGTGGTACTCCTGCAACCAGCCACTGAACGGAAACGCCCCTGACTCCGCCTGGAAAAAGCCCCACGCTTTGCCCTGCTTGGCGTTATAGCTTTCGTTGAGGTCGGCCAACATGTTTTCGATGGCTTGCGACTCGGCCAGCTCGCTGTCGCGGGCATGCAGCACGGCTGGGGTGCCGTCGGGTTTCTTTTCGATCAGGTGGACGATGCAGTGGCGGATGGGCATGGGATTACCTTTGAAGCGAATTCGGGTAGCAGCGCAGAAGCCGCCAGAATTGCTCTGGCCAGACCCGCGTGCACGTGGCGCGAAGTGTACCTGAGCTAGTGCGCCGAAGGGCACGGCGGCGAGCTTGTGGACGGTCATCCTGACTGGCTAAAGTAGCGGCTTTATTGCTGGCCACGGACGGTGTCGATGCATTCTTCAAGCACTTTTGCGCCCCAGATGGAGAGCGCTGCAACCGCGCAAAACCTTGCTCACATCGAAGCGATGGTGGAGCGAGGCCTGTTTGCTCAGGCTCACAGCCTGGCGCAATCGCTGGGGGACTACCGCCAATGGCGCGGCCCGGTTGCCATGGCGCTGGCGTCGCGGTTGGTCAACCAACTGGGCGTACCGCGTCTGGCCGATGTGCTGGCCTACCTTGGCTACAAACGCTATCCGCTGGCACCTGAGTCGCGGCTGCGCTATGCCTATTTTCTGCTGGCGCGGCGAGGGCCGTATCGGGCCTGGCAGTTTATGCGCCAGCTCGCCGAGTGGTGGCCCGAACACGCCACGCACCGTGCCGAGTGGCTGGCGTTTCAATCACGGGTCTACGCCCAGCTTCGCGACTTCTCCCGCAGCGCCGAGTTGCACGCCCAGGTGCAAGCCTGTGCGGTGGACGATCCGTGGCTGGACGTACAGCGCAGCTACAGCCTCGAGCGCGAAGATCGTTTTCACGAAGCGCTGGAACTCTGCGAAGCGGCGTTGTTGCGCCATCCCGACTATCACCATGCGCTGTTGCAGGCGGCCGATTTGCAATTTCAGCTAAACCAGGACGAACAGGCCCTGGCTCGCCTGCGGGCGGCTGCAGCGCGCATGGAAAGTTCGGCGATGTGCGGGCAACTGGCCGAACAGTTGCTGGAGCGTCAGCACCTGGATGAAGCGTGGGAGTGGTTTGACCGCTCCCAGCAATGGGCGCTGTTGGCCGATAAAAACGGGGGGCACTGGTACGCCGGTCGGCGCTGCGACATCGCCTGTCTTCGCGGCGACTACGAAGCGGCTGCGGGCTACGCCGAAGCGGCCGGCGGCGGCTTCTATCAGGCGATACGCGAACGCCTGGCCGCGCCGCAGGGGCAGCGCAAGGTGCTGCCGGTCACGTTTATTCGTCAACACCACATGACCTGCGCCCCGGCCACGTTGACCGCGCTGTCGGGCTACTGGGGCCGCGCCGTGTCGCACCTCGACGTTGCAGAGGCAATCTGCTACGACGGCACCAGCCATTTAGCTGAGCGCACCTGGGCGCAGAACAACCAGTGGCTGACCGTGGAATTCACCGTCGACTGGCCGACCAGCGTGGCGCTAATTGATCGCGGCGTGCCCTTTACGCTCACCGTTCAGTACACCGGCAGCGGGCACCTTCAGGCCGTGGTGGGCTACGACGAACCGCGCGGCTCGCTGCTGATTCGTGATCCGGCGCAATCACAATTTGCCGAGTACCTGGCCGAGCCGCTGTTTATCAATCAGGCCGTGGCGGGGCCGCGCGGCATGTTGATGCTGCCGATGGACGAAGCGGCGCGAATCGACGGCGTGCACCTGCCCGACCGCGAGCTATGGGACATCTATTACCGGTTCAACGCCGCCTTGCAAAACCACCAGCGTGCCGACGCCGTGGCGTGTGTCGACGAGCTGCTGGCCTCTGCCCCGGACCATCGCTTGACCTTGCAGGCCCAGCGCGCGCTGTACGGCTACGACGGTCGCGAGCAGCAAACCCTGGAGGCGGTGGAAAAGCTGCTGGAGCGTTTCCCCGCCGACTCCAACCTTATTTTGTCGAAAACGTCGTCCCTGACAGTGCTACAGCCGCGCGATGTGCAACTGGCGTGGTTGCAATCACACGGCCAGGAACGCTGGAGCGATCCGCTGATTACCCTGCGCTACGCCGACTTGCTGAGCGCGGACGAGCGCATGAACGCGCAGGTGCAACTGCTGGTGGAGCGCGCATTGCGCCAATCGCCTTTCGAGCCGCACGGCTGGCGAATACTGGCCGGTCAACATTGGAGCGAAGGGCTGCGCGAGCAAGCGTGCGAGTTGTACCGCATTGCCAGTTGCCTGAACGGCACCCTGGAAAGCTTCGCCGGCGAATACTTCCGTGCCATGCGCTGCGTCGGGCGGGTGGATGAAGGCCTGCTATTTCTACGTCAGCGTCAGGCGCGGCTGGGGCGACTGGACGCAGGCCCGAGCCTGACCCTCAGCGAGTTCCTCGAAGAACTGGAAATGAACCACGAAGCCCGCGCCGCCCTGGAGCAGGCGCAGCAATGGCGACCGCAAGACGCCGATGTGCTGCTGAGTCTGGCGAGCTTTTGCAGCCGCCACGGCGACCATGAGCAGGCGCTGGCCTGGCTGCAGCAGGCCGAACCCTACAGCCGCCGCAGCAGTTGGTTGCGCGCCTCGGTACTGTGCAGCCAGCGCAGCAATGGTGATCTCAACCAGGCACTGGTCTGGTGTCAGGAAGCGGCTGCACTGGAACCGCTGAATATGGTGTCGCACCGCATGCTGGTGCGCCTGTTGGTGCTTACGGAAGGCGATGAAGCGGCGGACGCTTATGTTCAAGGGCTGATAGCCGAGCACCCGCACCATTACGGCATCGCCGAATTACATGTGCAGCGCGCTCAGCGTATTTCCCTTTCCCACGCTGAGGCAGCGTTGCGGCGCTTGCTTGAGCACCACCCGCAAGACGCCTGGGCATTGCGCGAACTGGCTGTTGTGCTAACCCGCCAGGGCCGACCTGACGAGGCATTGACCCTGTGCGAGCTTGCGAAGCGCTTCAACTCCAACACGCCCGCGCTCTACCAAACCCTGGCCTATGTGTTGCTGCAACATGGCCAGCGTGAGCAAGCGCGCGACGCACTGCGCACCGCTCTGCGTCTGAGCGTCGACAGCGACTACGCCATCGGTGTGCTGCTCGACACCCGCGACAGCCGAGAAGAAGCCCAGCAAGACCTGACGTTTATTCATAGCGAACTGGTGCGCCAAGTGACCTTCGGCGCCGGTTGGATGGCTTACGCCGAGCAAGCGCAAGGCCTGATTGAGCCGGAACAACTGCTCGAACAATTGAGCGACGCGTTGCATCACCGCTCCGATCTCTGGCAGCTGTGGGTGGTGTTGGCGCGCCAACATGGGCGCATGGGCCAGCCGGAAAAAGCCGGCAGCGTGTTGCAAAGTGCCATCGAGCGCTTCCCGTTCCTGCCCCGTTTGTCACTGGAAAAAGCCGACCTGCAAAAACAACAGGGTCAGCTCGAAGACAGCCTCGCCACCTTGCGCGAAAGTTTCCGCATCACTCCCCATTGGACGGCCACCGTCAGCCTCTACGTGGATTGCCTGCTGGAGCTGGGCGGGCGGTTGCCGGAGGCCGAAACCCTGCTGCGCGATGTGCTCAAACGCGAGCCTGACGACAGCGAGCTGCGTGCCTACCTGGCCTATGTGCTGGGCGAACAGGAAATTTATGTGTACGCCGCCGATGAGGCCGAACGCGTGTTACGCGACGAGCCCGGCAACGGCTGGGCCTGGAACCAATTGCGCCGTTACTGCGAAGCGCTGAAAGAACCCCAGCGGCCACTGCAACTGGCGCAGGAGTTGGTTCAGCGGCGCAGTGCCGATGTTGACGCCTGGCTAGCCCTGGCGATTCTTGAAGCAGACGCTGAAGCCAAAGAGCGGGCGCTGCGTGAAGCGCTGCGCTACTCGCCGCGTCATCGCCAGGGCAACGAACGCCTGCTCAACCTGCTGCTGCAAGCCAAACGCTATGACGAGCTGCATGCGCTGCTCGCCGCACCGGTTTGGGGTGGTTCTGTGCCGGTGGAGTTGGCGGTTTTCGGCCCGCGCGCGCTGTATGAAGCGGAGCAGGTAGACACGGCAATTGCCGGTATGCGCCAGCTCGTCGAGCTGCACCCAACGTACCGCGATGGCTGGGAAGAGTTAGCCAAGTGGTACGACGCTCAGGAGCGTTATGCCGACTACCTCACCGCGGCTCAGCAGTTAGTGCGCATCGAACCCAAGTCGGCTGTCAGCTACGGCTACCTCGGGCACGCATTGTTGGTTAGCGGGCGTGACGAAGAGGCGCTGCCCATGTTTGAAAAGGCCTTCGCGCTGGACCCCGAGTACGCATTCGCCGGCTACCGCGAAGTCGACCTGAAATTGAAATTGCGCTCGCCGGTCGAAGCGCTGGAAACGGTGCAGCGCTTGCTACAGTCCTGCCCGTCGCCGGAGGCGTGGACGCTGGGCCTGAAAGTGGCGCGGGCCGCCAACGATTTGCCGTTGAAGGAACGTGCGCTGCTGGCGCTGGCTACGGAGGGTGAGGCGCAAAACGCCTGGAAACAGGCGATGAGCGATTATCCCTGGAAAGACAAAGTGCTCGCCCGCCAGCTCGAAGTCGGCGTCGAACAGGGCACCTTGCACGAGGCGGCGTTCGATACCTGGTTCCGGGCGCAGGAACGTAAATGGGGGCTTGAACCGCTGGTCAAGGCGTTCAAAAAAGCCCTGCGCAACGACCCGAACCATGCGGCGAAAGCCGCCATGCTGACGCTGTTGGCCGACCGGCAGAACTGCAATCGCCAACTGAGCCTGGCGCTGGACGCTGCGCGTCCGGCCATTGCTACGGATGGTGCGCTGTGGGGCACGCTGACCTATGCGCTGATGCGCCACGGTCGCTACGAAACCATGTTCGCCTGGCTAAGCGATTGGCAGCGCGACGACGTGCCGGTGTGGGGCATCGACAACGTGGCCACGGCACTGCGAATTCGCGGTCGCCACAAGAGCGCCCATGCCGTGTCGTTGCGTTCACACGAACGTGAACCGGACGGCGTAGACGCCATGGTCTGGCTGGCATTCGATGCGGCAGTGGCAGCAGAGCATGATGCGCTGGCCCATTGGCTACAGAGCATCGGCGACGCCACGCTGCGCCCGTACTTCAGCGCGGTGTGGCACCTGCTTAAAGGCTATGCCAAGGCCGTGGAAGGCAACGATAGCCAGTTGGCCGTCTGGTATTTTCGGGCCGGCAAGGCCCTGGCCAAGCGCGAGCGTCATCCGCCGTTCAAACACCTATTGCGGCTGCTGAGCAAACGCCTGGTCAATGGCGCGATGACGCCTTCCTGGCGGCGTCCGGCGCGCTATCTGCAGCTGCGCTTTTAAACGCCGTTGGCCGGCGCGTGTTCGGCAACGAGCGCGCGTCGCCGCTGCAACGCCTGAAGGCGCTCGATCATGTAGCGCAAATGCATGTGCAGCTCATACAGCTCGTTGGAGTAAGACAGCGGCACCTCGACGCGCGCCAGTTCGTCTTCCAGTTGCTCGAGCCGGGCGATCTCGGCGCTGAGGTCGCTGGGCAGTTTGCCTTTGTAAAGCAACTGGTCGATTTCGCGCAGGTGCTTGTACCAACGGTAAATGCGCGCGCGGATGCGCCATTGGTATATCGGGCCAATGGCTTTGAATAAAGGGAACAGCAACACCAGCAGCGGAATCGCCAGAATGATATAGCGGTCGGCCAGGGACGCGATGCGAAACGGCAAGTAGCGCTGCAAAATCGGCAGGCCTTTTTTGTAGTAATAGTCGGCCTCGTCCAACGTGCGCAGCGACAACGGCGGCGGCGCCGGATAGCTGCCGGCCGGGTCGAGCAGGCTGCCGTTTTTCAGCACGGTTTTCGCCGCTTCAAGAATCAACGCGGTGAGTGAGGGGTGGAAGTTTTCGCCGCTCACCAGGGTTGCCATCGGGCCGAGGGTGACGATGTCGTGATCGGGCGTGTTCTGCGCCATGTCGAGCATGCCTTCGCCGATTTGCAGCTCGGTGAGGTACGGCAGCCGCGCGAGGTAAGCGGCCGTGCGACGCAGGCTTACCAGTTGCAACGTAGGGTCGGCTGCCAGGCGCTGGATCAACGCGTTCTCTGCCGGACCGACGAAAAACGCGGCGTCCAGTTCACCGGCGATCAACGCATCCGCCGCCTTGCCGCCGCCCAGCGCTTGCCAGGTGCTGGGGTATTGCGCGGGTTCGATACGGTTGGCGGCAAACAGCGCGCCCGTTACCGCTTGCGTGCCGCTGTCTTGCGCACCGATGGCGACGCGTAGGGTCATCAAGTCGGCGAGGCGGTCGAAGCGGGCATTTTTGCCGAGGAACAGCCACAGCGGCTCGCGGTACATGACACCCAGGCCGCTGAGCTTGTTTCGCTCGTCAGTGGCGATGCTGACTTCCTGGCCGCTTTGCACCAGCGCCAGTTCAACTTCGCCTTTGGCGAGCTTGTTGAGGTTGTCTTGCGAGCCTTGGCTTTGCACCAGCTCCAAGGTGAAGCCTTGCTTCTCCAGCTCGGCTTTCAGTTTTTCTGCGAAGGCGTGATAACCGCCGCCCACGGCGCCGGTGGCTATGCGCGCGTGCATCGGCGGGGGCGGGGCGACGAAATAGAAGAGGGCGCCAACCAGCGCTGCCACCACCGGCACAATCCACAGATTGGTGAGCAGCATGATCTTGAGGTCACGCAAAATCCTACGCATTGCACATCCTTAGCGGCGCTCGACAATGCATAGAGCGTAACCGCGAAGAGCTGTTTTTGCTTGCCGGGATCCGCACGTAGGAGCGAGCTCGCTCGCGAAGCTTTGTCCTAACGCGCGATAGAAGTGGTGCGCCGAAAGCGCACCCGGTCCATCGCCGCCAACACCAGCAACAGGCCAACCGCGTACCAGGCGTCATTGCCCAAGGCGACCATCACCAACGTGCAGAGCATTGCGCTGAACGCTGCTACCCAGCGCCAGACGCCTTTGAGCAGCACCCACCCCGCCGCCATGCTGAACAGATAAATCAGCACGAAGTTGCCGTTGGCGTAGCGAATCAATTGGTCCACCGACACATCCAGCAGCGCCGTCAAACTGGCGCACACCGCGCAACTGATCACTACCAGTAACAGCGCGCGGGCCGGCACGCCGTGTTGGTTGCGTTGCGCCAGTGGACGCGGCAGCTTGCCCTCATCGGCCAGGCTCCAGATCAACCGCGCGAAGCCCTGCACATACACATTCATTGAGGCGAAACAGGCCAGGTAGCCGATCAATGCGCTCAGCCAGCGCGCCTTGGCGCCGAACAGTTGGTCCAACATGCGCGGCAAGGAAGCGGCGTCGGTGGTTACATCGCCGTACGCATGGAAGCTCAGTACCGCCAGCGAACAGGCCCAATACACCAAGCCCGCGAGCAGCACACCCAGCAGCAGGGCCAGGGGGAAATCGCGGTGCGGGTGTTTGAATTCTTCGCCCATGTGAGTGAACGCTTCGATGCCCACGAAGCACCAGAACATCACGCCCAACGCGGCCGGCATCAGGTGCCACGAACCGTTCAACTCAGGCAGAAGCGGTTGGTTGGCGTGGGGCAAATCACCGGCCCACCAGATCAGCCCCACCGTGGCGATAATCGCGACCGCAATTACGCCCTGCACCACGCCCGAGGCTTTCGCCGGACGTTGCCCGAGCAGCAACATGGCGCCCAGCGTCGCCAACTGAATCGCCAGCGCCTCGCCGCGGCCCATGTCGAACAGCGCCTGGAAAAACCCGGTGGAAATGTTCAGCGCCGCCGGCAAGCCGACCGGCAGCGCCGCGAGAAACAACAACGCACTGACGCGCTCGGATCGCGGCCCGAAGGCGCGACCGATCAAATGCGGTGCGCCGCCCGCGTGGGGAAAGTTTCGCCCTAATTGCGCAAAGGTAAACGCCACCGGCAACACCAAGGCAATCAGCAGCACCCACGCCCATAGCGAGGCGCCGCCTGCCGCAGTGGCGGCCAACGCCGGCACCACGAAAATGCCCGTGCCGAGCAGTGAAGTACTCAGCAGGCCGATGCCCTGCAACAGGCTTAGTTCTTGGTTCAAGCGACTCATGGGGTATGCTCTGCGGTCCGTCGTTGCCCATGGTAAGCCGCGCGTTATTTAAGCGGTTTAGACAGACTGTCGGCATTGCCCGGCAAACTGGCGGAAGTCACCGTCAACCTGCTTTTAGCGCGAGATTCCCGTGGACAAATTCGATCAACAGATCGTCGCCCTGCTACGTGCCGACGCCCGCCTGGCCGTGAGCCAGATCGCCCGCGAAGTAAACCTGTCGCGCTCCGCCGTGAGCGAGCGGGTGCGCCACCTCGAACAAACCGGCGTCATCCAGGGCTACCACGCCCGCATCGGCGAACCGCAGAGCGCGATCAAAGCGTTTCTGGAACTGTTCTACGAAGGCGGCCCGTGCGAAAGCTACGTTGAACGCCTGCGCGCATTCAGCGAAGTGCGACGTTGCAACGGCATCAGCGGCGAGACCGACATGCTGGTCTACATCGAAGCGCCGTCCATGCAACGGCTGGCAGAAGTGCGCGGGGAAATTGAAAAATTTCCCGGCATGCGCAAGGTGAAAACCCATGTGGTGGTTAAGGCGTGGGAGTTTTAACCCCGTACCATCGCTTGTAAGGGCAACCCTGAAGTGGCCGCCGGCTAGCTTCCGGATTCGCAACTGGCTCTACACCAACACCCTTTTCGGCGGCTCGCGGCGCAGGCGTTCGACCAGGGCGGGCAGTTCGTCCATGTGTTTAATCAAGTGTTCTACGCCCAATTCGCGCAGGGTTTCGCCGTGTTCGGGGGGAATGTGGCTGGCGCCGAGAAAGCCGATCACGCGCATGCCGGCGGTCAGCGCCGCGGTAACGCCGGTGCTGCTGTCTTCCACCACCAGGCAGCGGTCGGGCGGCACGCCGTTGGTTTTCGCGGCGAACAGGTAAACGTCTGGCGCGGGTTTGGGGCGGGGCACTTGTTCGGCGGCGAAGATGCCGCTGTCGACGCGGTCGGTGAGTTCGCAGCGGTGCAGGGAACGGACGATGCCGTCGAGGTTGCTGTTGGACGCCACGGCCAACGGCAGATCGATGCTCATGTAGGCGTCGCGCGCGCCCGGAATAGGCTGTGCCAGTTCGTGTATGCGCGAGGCGGTGCCGTGTTGCAGGTCGCGGATAAAGCTGGCGGGCAATTCGATGCCGAAGTGCGCTTGCACCCGCGCCAGAATATCGCGCCCTTGCAGGCCGAACGTGCCATGCAGCACCACATCCAGTTCGTGGCGTGGAACCAGGGTGGCCAAGGCGTCACGCAGGATGCGTTCGGCGACGATTTCGCTGTCGATCAGTACGCCATCGCAATCGCTGATCAACAAGTCGATGTAGCTGGCTGTCGTCATGGGAATCAAGCTCCAGAGCGCTGCGACCACAGCGCGGTGTGATTTGCCAAGGGGGGCACTTTGATTCAAGGTTGGCGCCTTGAAAACCGCGAGAATAAAACCGGGATGCGCATTCTGCACAGCTCTGACTGGCACCTTGGCCAGCATTTTATGGGCAAGACCCGCCAGGCCGAACACCAGGCTTTTACCACATGGCTGATTGAACAATGTGCGGTGCACGCCGTGGACGCGCTGATTATTGCCGGCGATATCTTCGACACCGGCGCTCCGCCCAGTTACGCCCGCGAGTTGTATAACGAATTTATCGTCGCCTTGCGCGCCACCGGCACGCAGTTGGTGGTGCTGGGTGGCAACCATGATTCGGTGGCCATGCTCGGCGAAAGCAAAAGCCTGCTGGCGCACCTGAATACCCGCGTTATTCCTGCCGTGTGCAATCCGCTAAGCGAGCAGGTGCTGGTGCTCAACGACCGCGCCGGCAACCCCGCTGCGTTGCTGTGCGGTATTCCTTTTATTCGACCTCGCGACGTATTGCTCAGCCAGGCTGGGCAGAGCGCGCAAGACAAACAGCTGTCGCTGCAAGAAGCCATTCACGAGCATTACCAGCAGCTGTTTGCCCTGGCTGAAACTCGCCGTGATGAGCTGGGCGGTGCGCTGCCGATTATTGCCACGGGCCACCTCACCACCGTCGGTGCCAATGCCAGCGAGTCGGTGCGCGAGATTTACGTCGGTGCCCTTGAAGCCTTCCCCACCAGTGCGTTTCCGCCGGCCGCGTATATCGCGCTGGGGCATATTCATCGGCCGCAGAGGGTCGGGGGGCTGGAGCATATTCGCTACTGCGGGTCGCCCATTCCGTTGAGCTTTGACGAAGCCAAACAGAGCAAAGAAGTGTTGTTGGTGGAATTTGCCGGGCGCGAGTTAGCCAACATCCAGGCGCTGACGGTGCCGCGCTCGCAGGCGCTGGTGTCGGTGCGCGGTTCGCTGGTGGAGTTGCAGCAGGCGATCACCGAAGCGGCGCAGCAGGGCACGGCCGAGCGGCCGGTGTGGGTGGAAGTGTGCGTGAGTGGCGACGACTACCTGAGCGATCTGCAAACCCGCATTCAGGCGATGACTGAAGGGTTGCCGGTGGAGGTGCTGCGCATCCGCCGTGAGCGCGGCAATGCCAGCGCCAGCCTGCAAGCCAACGCCAAGGAAACCCTGGATGAGTTGAGCACCGACGATGTGTTCGCCCAGCGCCTCGCCAGCGAAAGCGTGGAACCGGAACTGCACCAGCGTTTGCACGGTTTGTACCGGCAAGTGGTCAGCGAGTTACGCGAGGAGGAGGTATGAAAATCCTCAGCCTGCGCCTCAAGAATCTCAACTCCCTGAAGGGCGAATGGAAGATCGACTTCGCCGCCGAGCCGTTTAAAGACAACGGTCTGTTCGCCATCACCGGGCCGACGGGCGCCGGCAAAACTACATTGCTCGACGCCATCTGCCTGGCGCTCTACCACCGCACGCCACGCATGAGTACGTTGTCGGCCAGTGCCAATGAATTAATGACCCGCCATACCGCCGATTGCCTGGCTGAGGTGGAGTTTGAGGTGAAGGGCCAGCGCTACCGGGCCTTCTGGAGCCAACGCCGCGCGCGGGACAAAAGCGACGGCGCATTGCAGGCGCCCAAGGTCGAGCTGGCCAAGGTCGATGCCAACACCGGCGAGGGCGAAATTCTCAGCGACAAGATCAACGAAAAGTACCGGCTGACCGAAAGCCTCACGGGGCTCGATTTCGAGCGGTTCACCAAGTCCATGTTGCTGGCGCAAGGCGGCTTTGCGGCGTTTCTCGAAGCCAACGCCAATCAGCGCGCCGAGCTGTTGGAAGAGCTGACCGGCACCGATATTTATGGACAGATTTCCCAGCGCGTATTCGAGCGCACCCGCGAGGTGCGCGACGAGCTGGGCCACCTGCGCGCCCGCGCCGAAGGCGTCGAGTTGCTTAGCGATGAGCAGCGTCAGGTGCTGGAAGAGGAGGGCGCGCAGCTGGGCGCCAGCGAGGCGGTATTGCTTGCCGAACAGCAGCAGGTTCAGCAGCAGCGGCAGTGGCGCGAAGACCTCGCAAAAGCCGAGCGCCAGGCGCAGTTGGCCGCGACTCAGGCGCAACACGCTAGCGCCCAACTGGCCGAGGCAGAGCCGCACTTGCAGCGCCTAGCCGCCAGCGCCCCGGCGCTGAAATTGCAGCCCAGCTATAGCGCCTGGCAACGGGCGTTGCAGTGCGTTGCGCAACGCACTCAGGAACTGGAAAGCACCGAGCAGGCCCAGCGCCAGGCCAGCCAACAGGTGCAGCGCGACCTCTGGCAGGCGTGTCAGCTCAGTCAACACATCGCCGCCGCTCGCCACACGCGGGCCGCGCACTTGTCCGACCAGTTGCAGACGTTGAGTCAGCAGCTCGCCGAGCAACCGCACCACGCTCAATGGGGCGAAAAGCTTGGCGTATGGCGCGAACAGTTCGCCGCCGACGCCGAACTGGCCGCCGCCATTGCGCAACTGCAACAGCGTCACCAAGCGCTCGCGCAATCCGCCACCAGCGTCGCGCAGCAACTGAACACGGTGACGGCGCAAGTGGCCGAGGCGCAGGAGCAACTACAGCGCACCGAGGCCGCCGAACAGGCGCAGCACCAACAGCTGCAAACTCTGTTGGCCGGCCAGGCCGACGCTCAACTGCGCGACCTTGGCCAACGTCTGGTCGCTCAGGGGCATGGCCTGGAGCGCTTGCAGCAGATTGGCCTGCAACGCCAACAACTGGCGCAACAGGCCCAGCAATTGGCAACGGCGTTAGCGGAGTTAGCACTGGAAAAAGACGCCAAGGAGCAAAGCCTTATCGCGCTGCGCGACCAGTACAAAGACGTGCAGCAACAGGTGCGTGACAAGGAAAAATTGCTGGAGCAAGAGCAGCGCATTCAGGCGCTGGATGCCTACCGGTCGCAGTTGCAAGCGCATGAGCCGTGCCCGCTGTGCGGCGCCTTGGAGCATCCGGCCGTCAGTGCCTATCAACAGCTCGACAGCTCGGCGACGCAACGGGAATTGCTGGCGAAAAAAACGCAGCTCGATACGCTGCGGGCCCAGGGCGAAGCCGTCAGCGCCGAGCTGGCCGCGCTGGTAGAGCGCGCCCAGCAACGGACGCAGCAACAGCAAAACGTGGAGCGTGAGCGCGTGCAGCAGGCCCAGCAATGGACCGAGCAGTGCGCCACATTGAACGTGGACCTGGAAGACAACGCCGGACTCAAGGCGGAGCAGGCGCGCCATCAACTCGCACTCGAAGACCTGCAGCAGCGCCTCGCAGCGGTGGACGTGCTCAAGGCCGCTATCGATTCGGCGCGAACCGCCAGTCAAGCGGCGCAGCTGCACCATCGCGACCGCCTCCAACAGCTCGCGCTGCTTCACAAAGACCAGCACGCCACGGCGCAGCAGCAGGCAGAACTCGACGAGCAATTGGCTCGTGTGATCGAACAGCGCGGCGACCAGCAAACGCGCCTGGCCGCCGCGTTGACTGAACTGGGCTACGCCCTGCCTGAAGACGGCGCCCAGTGGATAGCGGAACGTGAACAGGAATGGAGCCGCTACCAAGCGCGCCAGCGCGCGCTGCTTGATGTGCAAGGGCAACTGATCGACGCCCAACATGCGTTGAATACCGCCACCGAAGTCAGCGCCCAGTGGCAGCAACGTTGGCAAGCCCAAGGCCAGGAAGCACTGGCGCCGGTGCCTGAGGACGACGATGCATTGTCTCGCCTGGCAGCGGTTGAGCAGGACTACCACGCTGCGCTGCAATATGTCAGCGCCTTGCTCGGCAAACACCAGACCCTCAGCGAACTGCTGGAAGCGGATCAACGCACCCTGCAATCGGTGCAGCAGGTCTGGCACGAGGCGCTGGCGCAGAGCCCGTTTGCCGACGAGGCGGCGTACCAGGCAGCACTATTGAGCGAGGCGCAACAGGCGCAGTTGCAGGCGCTGAAAACCTCACTGGAAAAAGCCCTGACCGAAGCCCAGGCCCTGCATGCCGCCAGCAGCGAAGCGCTCGCGCGCTTACAAGCCACGCCGCTTACCGAACTGGCGAGCGAGCAGCTGGATGCCCAGACGCAACAGGTTAGCGAGCAGCTCAAACAGCTCAGCCAACGCCAGGGTGAAATCCGCGCGCAACTGCACAGCGACACCACTCGCCGTGCCAGTCAGCAAGCGTTGTTTGCGGCGATCACAGACAAGGGCGCCGAGCATGACCTGTGGCAGCACCTCAACGGATTGATCGGCTCAGCGGACGGCGCCAAGTACCGCAAGTTTGCCCAAGGCCTGACACTCGATCATCTGGTCTATCTCGCCAATCAGCAGCTACAGCGCCTGCACGGCCGCTATCAACTGGCGCGGCGCGGCAGCGGCGAACTGGAACTTGAAGTGCTGGACACCTGGCAAGGCGACGCTGCCCGCGACTGCAAAACGCTGTCGGGCGGTGAGAGTTTTCTGGTCAGTCTGGCGTTGGCATTGGCTTTGTCCGACCTGGTCAGCCACAAAACCAGCATCGACTCGCTGTTCCTCGACGAAGGCTTCGGCACGCTCGACGGCGAGACGCTGGAGGTGGCGCTCGACGCTCTCGACGCGCTGAACGCCAGCGGCAAAATGATCGGCATCATCAGCCACGTCGAAGCCCTGAAAGAGCGGATACCGGTGCAGCTCAAAGTGCACAAAAGTGTGGGGTTGGGCTACAGCGCACTGGATCGGCGATATGCGGTGACGCCGGGGTAATGCACGTACCTGTAGGAGCGGCTTCAGCCGCGAGCTTTTGCAGGCCCGACCCATCGCGGCTAAAGCCGCTCCTACAGGGGTGAGGTGGGGCTTTTATTCCACCGAACTCACCGCTGTGATCTGCTCTTCTGAATACGTGCCGCGATAAAACGTGGCCAGGGTGCCGTCGCGTTTCATCTCATCGAGTGCGGTTTGCCAGCGCTCCACGGTGCTGTCGGGAGTGGCGAGGGAGAAAGCGATGTACAACTCGCGCATTTCCAGTTTAAGCACGCGGGTGATGGTGGTGGGCGGCAGACTGAGGCTGGCCAGGAAGGCGTCTTTTTCGACATCACTGGTGGCCCACATGGCGACGCGTTTGTGCAGCAACATGCTCAGGCACTGTTCCGGCAAGGTCGGCAGGGCCAGGTTGGCGAAGCCCTGCTGCACCAGCATGTCGGCGCTGCTGTCACCGTTGTAGGCGCAAATGCCGGAGCTGGCACGGGCGTCTTCCAGGCGCTGCAACGGCTGGGCGTTTTCTTCCAGGGCGTACAGCCCTCGGGAGATGCGCTTGATCGGCCCCACCCACTTGAACAGGGTTTCGCGTTCGCGGGTGCGGGCCGTTTCGAACAGCGCGACGGGCTGGTCGCTCAGCGCGTAGTCGTAGCCGCGCTTCCACGGATGCAGTTCGATTTCGGCGCTTTCACCCGCGCGGCGCATCAACTCGCGCACCATCTCGGCGGTGGGCCCGGTCACGCGACCGGACGCTTCCTGGTATTCGCCGGGTGGCGAATGTTCGGTGAGTACGCGCAGCTTGCCGCCGGTGTTATTCGGTTCGGCTGAAGCCATCGCGGGAAGGGTAAACAGCGCGGTCAGAAACAGTCGGCAAACGACAGGAACACGACGGGCATACACGGCCATGCGGTCGGTCTCCTCAGTCATGTTTCACCTGCTCTGGCTAGTCGAAGGAACCGGAAGGCTATCAGAACTCTGCGGCTTCGACAGGGCAATTTAATGCCCCGAATCAGTGCGGTTTAGAGCGCTTGGTGGCCTGTTGGCGCTGGTCGCGCACCAGCTCAATAAAGTGCTGCGCACCGAGGCCCAGTGGCCTGCTGTTGGACCACACCAAGTCGACCCACAAAGAGAGCTGGGAAATGTTGCTCAAATGCAATTCCACCAAGCTGCCGGCCTGCAATGTTGGGCGCACCAACGACTCCGGCAAATAGCCCCAGCCGAGCCCGGCCTGCATCATGCGCAGGGCGGCGGTGTGGCTGTCGGTGCGCCAGTGGTGATGGGCTTGCAGAAAACGCGGTTGCAGCGGCTCCGGGTCACGCCCGGCCACGACGATTTGCCGGTGCTCGGCCAGTTCATCAATACGCAGTTGGCGGCCGCTGGCGATGGCTGGATGGTGCGGGGCGATTACGGCCAGCAAGGTTTCCTGGGTGGTTTCCTGGCAGCACTCGCGGCTGTCGAAGTTGGGGTTTTCAAACACCAGCGCCAACTGCACACGGCCTTCATGCATCAGGCGAATGGCGTCGGCTTCGGGCGCGGCCAGCACTTCTACATCCAGAGTCGGGTAGCGCTCAGCCAGCTTGGCCAGTGGCGTGGCCCAATCGGAGGCGAGCAGTTCCGGGGCGATGGCCAGGCTCAGGCAGCTCTCCAATCCAGTCGACAACGCCAAGGCTTGCGCTTCCCACAGCTCGAACTGCTGCAACATGAAACGTGCCTTGGCTTGCAGGGCAAGCGCCGCTGCGGTGGGTTGCGGCTCACGGCCGGAACGGTCGAACAGCTCCAGATTCAGGTCGGCTTCCAGATTGCTGATGGTCATGCTCACTGCCGAAGGAACCCGCCCAATGCTGCGCGCCGCCGCCGAGAACGAGCCCTTGTCGAGCACGGCGAGGAATACTTGCACGGCGTCTTTGCTGAGGCTCATCTATCAGATTTCCTGAAACAAGCTGACTGAAGGTTTCAGTGCATTAGAAATACAGTGGCCGCACATTGGCAAGCGTGAGTACGCGGTGATGCAAGGCAAAAAACGTAAAGTGGTGCAAGCCATCAGTTACGAAGCGGTGGCACTGGTGCTGATTACGCCTGCGCTGGCTTGGGTGTTCGACGGCGGACTGGCCGCTACGGGCGCCTTGGCAGCGGCGCTGTGCCTGGTGGCGCTGGTGTGGAATATGGTGTTCAACAGCCTGTTCGAGGGCTGGGAAAAGCGTCAGCGCAAACCTCAGCGCACGTTGGCGCGACGGGTTCTACATGCGGTCACGTTCGAGTTGGGGTTGTTGCTGATGACGGTGCCGATGTTGGTGTGGGGGTTGAGCATCGACTGGTGGCAAGCGCTGGTGGCCGATTTTTCCCTGATGCTGTTTTTTCTTCTGTACGCGTTTGTATTTCAGTGGGGTTTCGATCTGCTGTTCGGAGTGCCGAGTGCAACGTTGGGCCACTCCTGACTTAACCCATCGTCATTCCCGCGCACGCGCAATCCAGGGTGTTGCGTCGGTCTCGATAGAGGGGAACGCTCAGCGATTCCGGATTCCCGCTTTTTGCGGGGACGACGGGGAATTGCCTACCGTTTTGAACTAACCCCAACGCGCTTTGCGCCACGCGCGGCGCTGGTTCTTGTCGAGGAACGTCCAGGCCACGAAACGGCTCTGCTTTTGCCCTTGGGCCATATCCACCACTCGAATATCGCCGGCCCCGAGGGTTTGCAGCCGCGCTTGCAGCAAGGCGACATTGCTGACTTTCGACACCAGGGTGCTGAAGCAAAACACTTGCGCGCCGACGGCCACGCTTTCTTCCGCCATGCGACTGATAAACGCCAGTTCGCCGCCTTCGCAGTGCAGTTCGTTGCTTTGGCCACCAAAATTCAGCTCGGGCAGCGTGCGGTTGGGGTCGAGCTTGCCGAGGTTCTTCCACTTGCGCTGGCTGCCGCTGCGGGCTTCGTCCAGAGAGGCATGGAAGGGTGGGTTGCACAGGGTGAAGTCGAAGCGTTCTTCGCTGCCGATCAGGCCGTTGAAGATATGCGTGGCGTCTGTTTGCTGACGTAATTCGATAGCCGCAGCAGCCTGCGGGTTGGCGTTAAGGATGGCAGCGGCCGAAGCCAGCGACTGCGCATCGATGTCGGCGCCGACAAAGCTCCAGCCGTACTCATGCTGACCAATCAGCGGATAGATGCAGTTGGCGCCCACGCCGATGTCCAGACCGCGCACGCCCGCACCGCGCGGGATGACCCCGTCATGGCTGGCGCCGAGCAGGTCAGCTAGGTAGTGCAAATAGTCGGCACGGCCCGGCACGGGTGGGCACAGGTAAGCCGGCGGAATGTCCCAGCCGCGAACGCCGTAGAACTGCTGAAGCAGCGCGCGGTTGAAGGCTCTTACTGCCGCAGGATTGGCGAAGTCGATGCTTTGCTTGCCGTAGGGATTGATGATCAGAAAGGCGCCCAGCTCGGGGCTGGCTTTGATCATCTGGGCAAAGTCGTAACGGCCTTGATGGCGGTTACGCGGGTGCAGCACGGCCTTCTTCTCAGCCTGTGCCGGTTTTTTTGCGGACATTACGGATAACCCAGAACGCGCTTTATTTGTGGCAGGTTGGCGCCGATCCACTGTTTGTCGATGGCGCCCCAACTGCGAATTTCGTAGTGCCCGGCGTTGTTGCGCTCGCCGGCTTGCTGGGCGAAGTGACAGTCGATATCCAGGTCGGCCAGGGCCAGCAAGGTGTCTTGAGCGGTACGCCGAGGCATGCCGGTGACACCCACCAACGCCGGCACATTGGTGGCGCCGCCGCTGTCGATCAACCACGCCACGTACAGGCGGCGGTAGTAGCTACTTTTGGTTTTGCTGACATCCATGGCGGCGACCTCGATAAGAAACGGCCCTGAAAATCAGGGCCGTGGACTAGAGAGCTTAGAGGCTGGCGATGCGGGCGCGCTGTTCATTGAACTTGGCCACGGCCTGTTCGGCCTCGGCCAGTTTGGCGCGCTCTTTGGCGATGACGTCGGCGGGTGCCTTGTCGACAAACGCGGCGTTGCCGAGTTTGCCGCCAACACGTTGGACTTCCTGGCTGAGACGTTGAATCTCTTTGTCCAGGCGCGCCAGTTCGGCGTCCTTGTCGATCAGCCCGGCCATGGGCACCAGCACCTGCATGTCGCCCACCAAGGCGGTGGCAGACATGGGGGCTTCAGCGCCAGCGGCCAGCACGGTGACGTTATCGAGTTTGGCCAGTTTGTTCAGCAGCGGCGCGTTGTCGTTGAGGCGACGCTGGTCTTCACTGCTGACGTTTTGCAGGAACACGTCGATGCGTTTGGCCATAGAGATGTTCATCTCGCCACGGATCTGGCGCAGGCCCAACATCAGCGCTTTCACCCACTCGATATCGCCTTCGGCAGCGGCATCGATGCGTGTTTCGTTAGCCACGGGCCAGGCTTGCAGCATGATGGTTTCACCGCTGACGCCGGCCTGCGCTTTGATGCGCTGCCAGATTTCTTCGGTGATAAACGGCATAAACGGATGCGCCAGGCGCAGGATGACTTCGAGCACGCGCACCAGCGTGCGACGGGTGCCGCGCTGGCGCTCGACGGGCGCGTTCTCGTCCCAAAGAACCGGTTTGACCAGTTCCAGGTACCAGGCGCAGTACTCGTCCCACACAAATTCATAGAGGCTTTGTGCGGCCAGGTCGAAACGGAAATTGTCGAGTTGACGGGTCACTTCGGCTTCGGTGCGTTGCAGCTGGGAGATGATCCAGCGATCTACCGACGACAATTCGACTTCTTCCCCGTTAACGCCGGTGTCCTGGCCGTCGGTGTTTTCAATCACGAAGTTGGCGGCGTTCCACAGCTTGTTGCAGAAGTTGCGGTAGCCCTCGACGCGGCCCATGTCGAATTTGATGTCGCGGCCGGTGGAGGCCAGCGAGCAGAAGGTGAAGCGCAGGGCGTCGGTGCCGTAGCTGGCGATGCCTTCGGGGAATTCAGCCTTGGTTTGCTTGGCGATTTTCTCGGCCATTTTCGGCTGCATCAGGCCGCTGGTGCGTTTTTCCAGAAGCGTGTCGAGGTCGATGCCGTCGACGATGTCCAATGGGTCGAGCACGTTGCCCTTGGACTTGGACATTTTCTGGCCTTGGCCGTCGCGCACCAGACCGTGCACATACACGGTCTTGAACGGAATCTGCCCGGTCAGGTGGGTGGACAGCATGATCATCCGGGCAACCCAGAAGAAGATGATGTCGAAACCGGTCACCAGCACGTCGGTGGGGTGGAAGGTTTTCAGCGCTTCGGTCTGGTTGGGCCAGCCGAGGGTGGAGAACGTCCACAGGCCCGAGCTGAACCAGGTGTCGAGCACGTCTTCGTCCTGGCGCAGGGCGATGTCGCCGAGGTTGTGCTTGGCGCGCACCTCTGCTTCGTCACGGCCTACATAAACCTGGCCGGCTTCGTCGTACCAGGCCGGAATGCGGTGGCCCCACCAGAGTTGGCGGCTGATGCACCAGTCCTGGATGTCGCGCATCCAGCTGAAGTACATGTTTTCGTACTGCTTGGGCACGAACTGAATTTCGCCGCTCTCAACAACAGCGATGGCTTTTTCGGCCAGCGGCTTGGTGGACACGTACCACTGATCCGTCAGCCACGGCTCGATCACGGTGCCCGAGCGGTCGCCCTTCGGCACTTTCAGGGCGTGGTCATCGACCTTTTCCAGCAGCCCTTGGGCGTCGAGGTCGGCAACCATTTGCTTGCGCGCGACGAAGCGGTCCATGCCGGCGTATTGCTGCGGCAAGCTAGCGTCGAACTCGGCGTTGACGCTGCCGTCGATGTTGAACACCTGGGCGCGGCCGAGCAGGGCGGCGTTTTTGTCCAGCACGTTGATCAGCGGCAGGTTGTGGCGCTTGCCTACTTCGTAGTCGTTGAAGTCGTGCGCCGGGGTGATTTTCACGCAGCCGGTGCCGAATTCGGGGTCGCAGTATTCGTCGGCAACAATAGGCATGCGGCGGCCAACCAGCGGCAGTTCGACGAACTTACCGATCAGCGCTTGATAACGCTCATCGCTCGGGTGCACAGCGACGGCGCTGTCACCCAGCAGGGTTTCCGGGCGGGTGGTGGCGACGATCAGATAGCCCAGGCCATCGGCGGTTTTGGCGCCGTCGGCCAGCGGGTAACGCAGGTTCCAGAGGAAGCCCTTCTCGTCGTGGTTTTCCACTTCGAGGTCGGAGATGGCGGTGTGCAGCTTGGTATCCCAGTTCACCAGGCGCTTGCCACGGTAGATCAAGCCGTCTTCATGCAGGCGCACGAAGGCTTCCTGCACGGCTTCGGACAGGTCGGGGTCCATGGTGAATTTTTCGCGGCTCCAGTCAACGGAGGAGCCGAGGCGGCGAATTTGCCGGCTGATGTTGCCGCCGGACTGACCTTTCCATTCCCAGACTTTTTCTAGGAATTTTTCACGCCCCAGGTCGTGGCGGCTTAGGCCTTGGGCGCCGATTTGACGCTCTACCAGCATTTGCGTGGCGATGCCGGCGTGGTCGGTGCCGGGCTGCCACAGGGTGTTGCGACCTTGCATCCGACGGAAGCGAATCAGCGCATCCATGATCGCGTTGTTGAAGCCGTGACCCATGTGCAGGCTGCCGGTGACGTTCGGCGGCGGGATCATGATGGTGTAGGAGTCGCCGCTACCTTGCGGGGCGAAATAGTTCTTCGACTCCCAGGTTTCGTACCAGGAGGTTTCAATGGCGTGGGGCTGGTACGTCTTGTCCATGCGGATCGGGACCCTGTTTTGGCAGCTAATCGGAAAGCCGGGAAGTATAACGGGGATGGCTGCGATCGGGGAACGCGAGTGATGCGGGGTTGGGGTGGAGCACCGGTTTAACGGTCCCACGGGGAAATGGGTTGCGGCTGCTTTGAAATCGCATCCGTCTGCGCGAGCCTGGATCCCCGCTTTCGCGGGGATGACGGTCGTTTGGGGCGGATTATGGCGTGACTCGCCGGTAAGGCGGGCAAGCCATTGAGTTAGCTCAAACCTTACGCGGCGGCAACAGTCGGGTCAGGCGCGCTTCGAGGCGGCGTTTGAGTTCGGCTTCAATTTGCGGCACGAAGTCGTCGATGACGTCTTGCAGAATCAACTGCGCGGCGGCGCGCAGTTCAGCGTCCAGGCGCAGCAGGTCGCTGGTGGTGTTGCTGGTCATTACGCTGCGCTGCACCGCTTGAGCGGTGTTCGCTGGCGCCGGCGCGGGCGCTGAGGCAGATGGCGGTGGCGGCGTTAGCGCAGCCGGCGATGGGTCGGGGCGGGCGACCGCAGGCGGCGGCACATGGGCGGGCGCGGCGGGAATGCTCGGGCGCGGCTGCGGCTCAGGCTGCGGTGGCGGCGCTGAATGAAGCAGGGGCTGCGCGGTGACAGGAGCTGGCGCCGTGGGGCCGGGCGCGACGATGTCGGAGAGCAGCGGAATCTGGCCCATTTCCACCGAGTCGGTGAGCAGCGGCAAATCGGCAAAATCGTCGGTAACGCCTGGACCGGTGGGTTCCTTGTGGCTCAGAAACTCACGAATCGACTCCAGGTCGTCGAGCAGGTGGTGGGGCTTTTGCGGTTTTGGTGTGTCCATGGGCAGGCTACAGTTCAACTCGCTTGGGGTCATAACCCTGCTGGCGGTAGGTGCGGAAGTTTTCCCGCGAGCTCGCCAATTGTTCGGGTTGCTGGTTAACGATTTCGATCACCCGGCTGAAACGTTGCACATGGGGTGACAGGCTGCTGTTGAGGTTGATGAGCAAGCCTTGGCTGGCCGCCGGCTCGTCGTCCAGGCCAATCACCACCGGCGCATCCGGTGCGTCGCGGTGCAGGCTGTGGGGTACGAAGGTTTCGGCCTTGAAACGCCACAAAAGTTCGTCCACTTCGCTGCATTGCGCTTCATCGCTTGCGCGCATGAACACGGGCATGCCGTGGCGCCAGGCCTTCATCGCCAACTGACACGCCGCGCGCAAACGGTCGGCGGGGACGGTGGAGGAGAGGACGTAGAATTCGATGCGGGGCATGGTGGAGTGGGTTCTCAGAATGCGTAAAACGCTCTTTGTAGGAGCGGCTTTAGCCGCGATGCTCCTGAAAAACATCGCGGCTAAAGCCGCTCCCACAGGAACAGCGCCGTTTTAAACCTTGATGCGATCTAACAGATATTGCGTCAGCAATGGCACCGGGCGGCCGGTGGCGCCCTTGTCTTTGCCGCCGCTGATCCACGCCGTGCCGGCGATGTCCAGGTGCGCCCAGTTGAGGTTTTTGGTGAAGCGCGACAGGAAGCAGGCGGCGGTGATGGTGCCGGCTTTCGGCCCGCCAATGTTGGCGATGTCGGCGAACGGGCTGTCGAGCTGCTCCTGGTATTCGTCGAACAGCGGCAACTGCCAGGCACGGTCGTCAGCGGTTTGGCCAGCGGCGAGCAGCTGTTGCACCAGTTCGTCGTTATTGCCGAGCAGACCGGAGGTGTGGCTGCCCAGCGCGACGATGCAGGCGCCGGTCAGGGTGGCGATGTCGATGACTGCTTGTGGCTTGAAACGCTCGGTGTAGGTCAGGGCATCGCACAGCACCAGACGGCCTTCGGCGTCGGTGTTGAGAATTTCGACCGTCTGGCCGCTCATGGTGGTGACGATGTCGCCCGGGCGCGTGGCGCTGCCGCTGGGCATGTTTTCGGCGCAGGCCATAACGCCCACCAGGTTGATCGGCAGCTGCATTTCCAGCACGGCTTTAAAGGTGCCGAAGACACTGGCGGCGCCGCCCATGTCGTACTTCATTTCGTCCATGCCGGCGGCGGGCTTGATGCTGATGCCGCCGGTGTCGAAGGTGATGCCTTTACCCACCAGCGCAAACGGCTGCTCGCCTTTCTTGCCGCCGTTGTATTGCAGCACGATCAGGCGCGGCGGTTGCACGCTGCCCTGGGCCACGGCCAGGAACGAGCCCATGCCGAGGTCTTTGAGTTTTTTCTCATCCAGCACCTCGACCTTGAGCGCCTTGTAGGCTTTGCCCAGGGCTTTGGCCTGCTCGCCCAGGTAAGTGGGGTGGCAAATGTTCGGTGGCAGGTTGCCGAGGTCGCGGGTAAAGGCCATGCCGGCAGCGATGGCTTGCGCTTGAACGCTGGCGCGCTCGACATCGGCGAGGCTGGCTTTTTCGGTCAGCAGGGTGATTTTGCCGAGAGGACGAGGTTTGCTCTTCTGGCTTTTGAATTGCTCGAAGCTGTACTGGTTGTCGGCCAGGGTTTCCACCACCAGACGGGTTTTGCTGTAGGTGTCGCGACCTTTTACCTGCAAATCATCGAGGGCCAGAACCGCGTCTTTGCCGCCCAGGCTTTTCAACGAAGTGTGCGCGGCGGTGACTACTTTGCGCAGTTGACGGTCAGAGAGTTCGCTCTCTTTACCAACGCCGACCAGCAACACGCGCTCGGCTTTGAGATTGGGCAGGCTTTGCAGCAGAAGGGTTTGGCCGACTTTGCCGGTCAGGTCGCCGCGTTTGAGAACGCTGCTGAGTGCGCCGTTGCTGGCGACATCGAGAATCTGGGCGGCGCCGCTGAGTGCGCGGTCTTCGCCGACGGCGACTACCAGGGTGGCGGTTTTCAGTGCGTCTGGACGTGCGTTCTTAACAACAAATTCCATGGCGAGGAGTCCCCAAGACAACCGGTAGGTATTACAGGATAATGCCGCGCTCGATCGGTGTTGAACCGCGCGGCCAGAAAAGGCCTTTTGCAAAAACGGGCTCGGACTGCGCAGCTGGCTCTAGTAAACTCCGCGTCCTTGTCGTTGTTCGGCAGGCGTGAACCGCGTTGGTTTCGTATCCACACCTGCAAATTTTTCGGTCGTCGGCCTTATAGGGCCGGCAACAGGCAGCTAGTTTGAGCTTAGCCGCCTGAGCCTGACAACCCTGGAGTGTCTGGTTTGATTGTCTTCCGTTATCTGTCCCGTGAAGTGCTGCTGACCCTCAGCGCGGTGAGTGCCGTGTTGCTGGTGATCATCATGAGTGGTCGCTTCATCAAGTACCTGGCGCAGGCTGCGCAGGGTGCGCTCGATCCCGGCGTGCTGTTTTTGATCATGGGCTTTCGCCTGCCAGGTTTCCTTGAGCTGATTCTGCCGCTGGGATTGTTCCTCGGTATTTTGCTGGCGTACGGGCGTTTGTACCTGGACAGCGAAATGACCGTGCTGGCCGCCACCGGCATGAGCCAACAGCGCCTGCTGGCCTACACCTTGGCGCCGGCCACGCTGGTGGCATTGATTGTGGCGTGGCTGAGCATGGGCTTGGCGCCACAGGGCGTGGCCCAGGTGGCGAAAATTCTCAATGAGCAAGACGCCCTCACCGAATTCGACACGCTGGTTCCCGGCCGTTTCCAGGCCATGCGCAGCGGCACGCGCGTGACCTACACGCAGGAAATGTCGGATGACCGCAGCCAATTGGGCGGCATCTTCATCTCGGAAAAACGCCTGTCGAAAGAGGGCGATAAAGAGCGCGGTATCACCGTGCTGGTGGCCGATAAAGGCCGCCAGGAAATTCAGCCCGACGGCAGCCGCTACCTGATTCTGGAAAACGGCTACCGCTACGACGGCAACCCCGGCGCTGCCGACTACCGCGCCATCAAGTACGACACCTACGGCGTGTTGCTGGTGAAACCGGAAGTCAGCAGCGACATCAGCGAGCGTGAAGCGCTGACCACCCGCGAGCTGATCGGCAGTGACGAGCCACGCCATCAGGCCGAACTGCAATGGCGCATATCGATTCCGCTGCTGGTGTTTGTGGTCACATTGCTGGCGGTGCCGCTGTCGCGGGTGAACCCACGTCAGGGTCGCTTCCTCAAGTTGCTGCCGGCCATCCTTCTTTATATGGCGTACCTGTCGTTGCTGATCGCCGCTCGCGGCGCATTGGACAAGGGCAAGATTCCCATGAGCCTTGGCTTGTGGTGGGTACACGGGTTGTTTTTGCTGATTGGTCTGACGCTGCAGTTCTGGGAGCCGATGCGCCTGAAGTTGGCGGGTCGCCGCATGGCGCGGGAGTTGGCGCATGGTTAAGTTGGATCGTTACATCGGCAAAGCCGTGTTTTTGGCGATTTTGTCGGTGCTGGGCATCATCGTTGGCTTGGCGTTGTTGTTCGCCTTTATCGATGAACTGGGCGACGTGCAGGGCAGCTACGGCCTGGACGACGCGGCGTGGTACGTGTTCCTGACCTCGCCCCGGCGGGTCTATGAAATGCTGCCGATGGCCGCGCTGATCGGTTGCCTGATTGGCCTGGGTAGCCTGGCCAGCAGCAGCGAGCTGACGATTATGCGAGCGGCCGGTGTGTCGGTTGGCCGTATTGTTTGGGCGGTGATGAAACCGATGCTGGTGCTGATGTTGGCCGGCGTGCTGATCGGCGAATACCTCGCGCCTTGGAGCGAAAATATCGGCCAGGCCAGCCGCTCCATGGCCCAGGGCGGCGGCGAAGCGCAGAGTTCCAAGCGCGGCGTGTGGCACCGTCAGGGCAATGAGTTTGTGCATATCAACGCCGTGCAACCCAACGGCGTGCTGTATGGCGTTACCCGGTACGAGTTCGACAAAGAGCGGCACTTGCAGTCGTCGAGCTTCGCCAAGAAGGCGCAGTATCAGGGCGACCATTGGCAGCTCGAAGACGTTGCGACCACCGTGTTCCATGAGCGCAACACCGAAGTGGTGCAAACCCCGACCGAGCGCTGGGACGTGCAGCTGACGCCACAACTGCTCGGCACCGTGGTGCTGGAGCCGGAAGCGCTCTCTGTGACCGGTCTGTGGCGTTACATCCACTACCTGGCCGACCAAGGCTTGGCTAACGGCAAATACTGGCTGGCGTTCTGGACCAAAGTGCTGCAACCGGTGGTGACCGCCGCGTTGGTGCTGATGGCCATCTCCTTCATCTTTGGTCCGCTGCGTTCGGTGACGCTCGGCCAGCGCGTGTTTACCGGCGTGCTGGTGGGCTTTGTGTTCCGCATTGCCCAGGACCTGCTCGGACCCTCGAGCCTGGTGTTCGGCTTCCCGCCGTTGCTGGCCGTGCTGATCCCTAGTTTGATTTGTGCGGTGGCCGGGTTCTGGATGTTGAGGCGAGCGGGGTAAATCTCGCGCAAAGAAAAGCCGGCTTAATGCCGGCTTTTTTGTGGGCCGATGGCGAGGTCGCGATGCTTTAGCTCTTTTTCTTCTTCGGAATATGCACCAACCGTGTTTCCGAATAGATGTCATGCCAGCTGCGTTTTTGCTTGTCCCACAGCACCCAGAAAAAACCCAGGCCCAGGCACAGCCACGAAGCAATCGACACCATAAACCGCAACAACGCCTGCCACAGACTGATGGGGCTGCCATCGGCGTTTTGCACGCGCACGCCCCACACTTGCATGCCGAGGGTCTGGCCGGAGTGAGTCCAGAACTTGGCGAAGAAGGCGAAAATGGCCAGCAGCACCACCGTGGAAAAGACCGGATCAACATCCAGCGCTCTGTTGTTGGCCAATTCCTGCAAACGCTCGCTGCCGAAGATCAGGCGCAGCACCACTTGCTGATAGAGCAGGCCGGTGACGATGGCGATGGCCACGCACAACAGAAAGTCATAAAACATCGCGGCAAGGCGGCGGGGCAGGGCGACAGGGGGAAAGTCACCCTGGGGCTGGAGAAGACGTTTGGACATGCAAGGCTCGCGGTGAGTGAAAAGCGCGAGGCACTTTACTGCAAAAGTGGTGTTGGGAAAAAACTCGCTGTCTCGTCGGCCGGCTCTGTTGTAGGAGCGACCTTGGTCGCGAACCCTGCAAACCTCGGCGAATGGCGTTTCCAGGATTCGCCAGCAAGCTGGCTCCTACAACAAAAAGCCCCGCACTTGGCGGGGCTTTTTGTTTCGCGTTCGGATCAGCCGATAACTTGGACTTGATCTGCTTGCAGGCCTTTTTGACCTTGTACCGAAACGAAGCTGACTTTCTGGCCTTCTTTCAGGCTCTTGAAGCCGTCGCCTTCGATAGCGCGGAAGTGCACGAACAGATCCGGACCGCTTTCTGGAGTGATGAAACCAAAACCTTTCTCGTCGTTAAACCACTTGACGGTACCGTTCTGACGATTCGACATATCTTATTTCCTTGGAACTTGAGTTGATGACAGCCTCGGTTTTCTATCGAGGGCTGGACTGGTTGCAGGGAGTAAGAAAAGCCGAGCGGGATGTAGCAAATCGAAGATCTACTGCACCAGGTCGCGATTCAACGGCGACCCATGCAAACACAGTGGGCGAAAAGATACGCCAACTTTATGCCGAAAAACAACCCCCGGAATTAGCCCGTACAGCGCCTGAATACGGTGCTTCCAGAGCTTTTTGGCATAGCTTCAAAACCGCTCGGAATAGCAACTGAGTGTCCGCTGAAACACGCTTGTAAAGTCACCGTGCGGTAATTGACGCGTGGAAATTTCCGAGAATACAATTAGCTTGCTAACTAATTAATTTTCTCGTGTTTCCGATGACCCTCGACGCTCTCCAGCTCAGTATCAGCAGCGGCATGGTAACGACCGCGCGCCATTGGCGACGCATTTGCCAAGCCACGCTGGCCAACTATGGAATTTCCGAAGCCTGTGCCGTGCCACTGCTGATGATCGTGCGCCTGGGCGATGGCGTGCGGCAGGTGGCAGTGGCGCAGGCGGCGGGGTTGGAAAGCCCGTCTCTGGTGCGCTTGCTTGACCAACTCTGCCGCGCCGGTCTGGTCTGTCGCTGCGAAGACCCCGACGACCGCCGCGCCAAAGCCCTAAGCCTGACGCCGCGTGGTCGCGAGCTGGCCGAGTCGATTGAAAACGAGTTGGTTCGCCTGCGCCGCGATGTGCTCAAAGACATTTCCGTGGCTGACCTCGAAGCGACCTTACGCGTGATGCGTGCCTTTGAAGACGTCGGCCGAAATCAAAGTGGGGCGCCGACATGACTGGCTTTTTCGCCGGCATGCCACCGGCGCGCGATTGGTTTTACGGGGTGCGCACCTTCGCCGCCTCGATGCTCGCGCTGTACATCGCCATGATCATGCAGATGCCGCGTCCTTACTGGGCGATGGCCACGGTGTATATCGTTTCCAGTCCCTTTGTCGGCCCCACCAGTTCCAAAGCGCTGTACCGCGCGGTCGGCACATTTGTCGGTGCGGCAGCGGCGGTGTTGTTCGTGCCGATGTTTGTACAGGCGCCGTTGATGCTTTCAGTGGTGGTGGCGCTGTGGACCGGCACGCTGCTGTTCTTGTCGCTGCACCTGCGCACGGCCAACAGCTATGCGCTGATGCTGTCGGGGTACACGCTGCCGCTGATTGCCTTGCCGGTGGTGGATAACCCCAACGCGGTGTTCGATATCGCTTCGTCGCGCACGCAGGAAATTTTTCTGGGCATCGTGTGCGCCGCCGTTGTGGGCGCGGTGTTCTGGCCGCGTCGCCTGGCACCGATTTTTATGGACGCTGCACGGGCCTGGTTCGCCGATGCCACACGCTACAGCCAGCACTTTCTCACCCGTGGCGCCTCGCCGGCCGAGGTAGGTAGTTTGCGCGCGGCCATGGTCGCCAGTTTCAACTCGTTGGAGCTGATGATTGGCCAACTCCCCCACGAAGGGGCGCAGCCGCAGACCGTGCGCAACAGCAAAGAGCTGCGCGGGCGGATGATTCATCTACTGCCGGTAATCGACGGCCTGGACGACGCGCTGATCGCCATCGAACGTCGCTCGCCTGATCTGGTCGCGCTGCTCGCGCCGCTTCTGGAACAGACCCAGCAGTGGCTCCTGAGCACCGCCGAAGACGCTGACCCCGCCCGCTGGCGCGCCGTGCGCGACCAACTTGAAGCGCTGCAGCCCAGCGCCGAAGCATTGGATGAGCGACGGCAATTGCTGTTGTCCAACGCGCTGTATCGGCTGGGTGAATGGATCGACTTGTGGCAAGACTGCCGCAGCTTGCAGCACGCGCTGCTGCTGGATGACCAAACACCGTGGCGCGCGGTTTATCGCCACTGGCGCCTGGGTCGGTTAACGCCGTTTTTCGACCGGGGTCTGATGCTGTATTCAGTGGTTTCCACCGTCAGCGCGATCATTGTCGCCTCCTTGTTGTGGATCGGACTGGGCTGGACCGATGGCGGCAGCGCCGTCATTTTGGCCGCCGTGGCTTGCAGCTTTTTCGCTGCGATGGACGACCCGGCGCCGCAGATTTATCGGTTCTTTTTCTGGACCGCGATGTCGGTGTTGTTTGCCAGCCTCTACCTGTTTCTGATCCTGCCAAACCTGCACGATTTCCCCATGCTGGTGCTGGCGTTTGCGGTGCCTTTTATTTGCGTGGGCACCCTCACCGTACAACCGCGCTTTTACCTGGGCATGTTGTTGACCATCGTTAACACCTCGTCATTTATCAGCATCCAGGGCGCCTACGACGCCAACTTCATGACCTTTATCAACAGCAACCTGGCCGGGCCGGTGGGGCTGTTGTTTGCGTTTGTCTGGACCTTGGTGATGCGCCCGTTTGGCGTGGAGGTGGCGGCCAAGCGCATGACCCGTTTCAGCTGGCGCGACATCGTCGCTCTCACCGAACCGGCGACGTTGGCCGAGCACCGGCGTATGGGCGTGCGCATGCTCGACCGGCTGATGCAGCATTTGCCGCGCCTGACTCAGACCGCTCAAGACACCGGCGGCGCGTTGCGTGATTTGCGCGTGGCGCTGTGTTTGCTCGATGTGCTGGCGTATCTGCCGCGCTTGCCGCAGGCCGCGCAGGGCCAGTTGCAACAAGTGGTGGCAGAGGTGGGTGAGTACTTTCGCGCCTGCCTGAAAGCGGGTGAGCGCCTGCCGGCACCCGTGGGCCTGTTGATGACCATGGACCGGGCGCGACGGGCGCTGAATGTGTCCGCCTGCGCCGACGCCGAACAGGCGCGCTTGCACAGCTTGCTCGCCCTCAGCGGTTTGCGTCTGGCCTTGCTGCCCGGCGCGGAAGTGCTGGTTGAGGCGGGTCAGGAACCGGAGCAACTTCCTTACGGTATCGATGGAGCGTCTTTGTGATCGGTGATCTGGATATCAGCGGCGTGTTTCTGCCCACGCTGTTGGTGATGATGGCGTTTACCTATGTGTTGTACCTGTTGGTGCACGGGCTGTTGAACCGCGCCCACTTCTATCGCCTGGTCTGGCACCGGGCCCTGTTTAACGTTGCTCTGTATGCCGTGCTGCTTGGTGCGGTGGATGCCATTTGCCGAAGCCTGATGCTATGAAAAAACCGATGTTGACCTTGGGCCGTGTGGTCCTGACGTTGTTGATGGTGACCCTGGCGGCCGTCGTGGTGTGGCGCATGGTGATGTATTACATGTTCGCGCCGTGGACGCGCGACGGGCATATTCGCGCCGACGTGATTCAGATTGCCCCCGATGTGTCTGGCCTAATCGAAGGCGTGAATGTGCATGACAACCAGCCGGTCAAGCGCGGCGATGTGCTGTTCACCATCGATCAGCAGCGCTTCACCTTGGCGCTGCGTCAGGCCGAAGCCAGCGCCGCCGAACGCAAGGAAGCGCTGGCCCAGGCGCAGCGCGAAGCCAAGCGTAATCGCGGGTTGGGTAATTTGGTGGCGCGCGAACAGTTGGAAGAAAGCCAGTCTCGCGAGAGCCGCGCGCAGTCCGCCGTAGCCGCCGCGCAGGTGGCGGTGGATGCCGCCAAACTGAACCTGGAGCGCTCAGTGATCCGCAGCCCGGTCGACGGCTACCTCAACGACCGTGCGCCGCGCGCCCATGAATTCGTCACAGCGGGCCGGCCGGTGCTGTCGGTGGTCGACAGCGAGTCGTTCCATATCGACGGTTATTTCGAAGAAACCAAGCTGCAGCACATTCGCGTCGGCCAAGCCGTGGACATTCGCGTGCTCGGCGACAACACCCGCCTGCGCGGCCACGTGCAAAGCGTGGCCGCTGCGGTGGAAGACCGCGATCGCAGCAGCGGCAGCAACCTTCTTCCAAACGTGAACCCGGCATTCAGTTGGGTGCAATTGGCCCAACGGATTCCCGTGCGCATTGCGCTGGACGAAGTGCCAGCGGACTTCCGCATGATTGCCGGGCGCACGGCGACGGTGTCGATTATCGAGGGCAGCGACAAGGCGGAGCCTGGGCAATGAAGCGCTATGCAGTGATCGGCTTTGCCACGGTGCTGTCCGCCTGCCAGGCGGTTGGCCCGGACTACCAGTTGCCCACTGATGCGGCGGTCGCCCGTGGCGATTTGCAGGGGCAATTGGCAACGGGCAATAGCGACGTGGTGTCGGCGCCGGTGCCGGCGGATTGGTGGCGGCTTTACCAGGACGCGCGCCTGGACCAATTGGTGCAGCAGGCGTTGGCGTCCAACACCGATTTGCGTGTGGCGGCCGCCAACCTGGCGCGCGCGCGCACGCAGGTAGAACAGGCGCAGGCCGAAGGTGGCTTCAGCGGCAGCGCGCGGTTTGGCGCGGAGCGTTTGCAGGAGTCTGGCGAGGCATTCCTGCTGGAGGAGAAAGTGCCGGTGGCCAACATTGGCAGCGGTTCGATCAACACCTCCTACCAGTTCGACTTGTGGGGCACCTTGCAGCGCGGTATCGAGTCGGCCCAGGCAAATGCCGATGCGGCTCAGGCGGCAGCGGACACGGCGCGCATCACCTTGGTGGCCGAAGTGGTCCGCGCCTACACCCAGGTGTGCGCCGCCAATGAAGAACGGCACATTGCCCAGCAGTCGTTGGACCTGCAAGAAAAAGGCGTCACCCTGGTGCAACGCCTGCGCGATGCCGGACGCGGTGACGAAACCCAGGTGACGCGCACGCAAACCCAGTTCAAATCGCTGCGCGCGGAAATGCCGCGCTACGACGCGGCCCAGCAGGCGGGACTGTTCACGTTGTCGATGCTAGTGGCCAAGCCGGTCAGCGAGCTTCCAGCCGGGGTGAGCGACTGCGCCGAGCTGCCGCATATCGCCCAACTGGTGCCAGTGGGCGACGGCGCGGAGCTGCTTAAGCGGCGTCCGGATATCCGCCAGGCCGAGCGCAATCTGGCCGCCGCCACGGCGAAGATTGGCGTGGCGACCGGGCAGCTTTATCCAAACATCAGCATTGGCGCGACGGTCGGCACGGTGGGCATTCTTGAGCACCTGGGCGAGCCGGCGACTAATCGTTGGGGCTTCGGTCCGCTCATCAGCTGGACCATTCCCACCAACGGTGCTCGAGCCCGCATTCGCGAAGCCGAAGCGGCGACGCAGGCGGCGCTGGCGCATTTCGACGGTGTGGTGCTCAACGCCGTACGCGAAACGCAGACAGGATTGGTGCAATACAGCGCCATGCTCGACCGTCGCGACGCCCTGGCTGACGCCGAGCATTCGGCGCAGCAGGCGGCGGACCAGACGCACCAATTCTTCCAGGCCGGCCGCGCGTCGTTTCTTGCCGACCTGCAAGCGACTAGAACCTACACCGACATGCGCGCGCAGTTGGCTGCGGCCAATACGCAGGTGGCGATGGCGCAGATCAATTTGTTCTTGGCGTTGGGCGGGGGGTGGCAGAAGCCGTAGAGCAAAAGCTTCGCGAGCAAGCTCGCTCCTACAGATTGCGCGCGTGTAGGAGCGAGCTCGCTCGCGAAGCTTTTATAATCGCAGGCATAAAAAAAGGCCTTGCTTAGCAAGGCCTTTCTAATGTGCTTGGTGCCCCGGGGGAGACTCGAACTCCCACTCCTTTCGAAAACGGATTTTGAATCCGCCGCGTCTACCAATTCCGCCACCAGGGCACATAGGGCGCGCAGTATAGGGAGAGGTTTGCGTGTGGTCAACGGGGTCGCGTGGTGAATTTTGCGTATTTCCGTTAAACTTCGCGCCCCTGAAAAATGACCTCCCACCATGCGTGTTGCCGATTTCAATTTCGAGCTGCCAGACGCCCTGATTGCGCGTCACCCCTTGGCCGAGCGCCAGGGCAGCCGCCTGCTTTGCCTTGACGGCCCGACCGGCGCTTTGGCGCACCGTCAGTTTTCCGAGTTGCTCGAATACCTGCGGCCGGGCGATTTGATGGTGTTCAACAACACCCGCGTCATTCCCGCGCGCTTGTTTGGCCAGAAGGCCTCTGGCGGCAAGCTGGAAGTGTTGGTGGAGCGCGTGCTGGACAACCGCCGCGTGCTCGCCCACGTGCGTTCAAGCAAATCGCCGAAACCGGGCTCGACCATTCTTATTGATGGCGGCGCTGAAGCGCAGATGCTCGCGCGCCACGATGCGTTGTTCGAGTTGGGCTTCAACGAAGACGTATTGCCGCTGCTCGAGCGCGTCGGCCATATGCCGTTGCCTCCTTATATAAATCGCCCCGACGACAACGCCGACCGCGAGCGTTATCAGACCGTTTACGCCGAGCGTGCCGGTGCAGTGGCGGCACCTACCGCCGGCCTGCATTTCGATCAACCGTTGCTGGAAGCCATCCGCGCCAAAGGTGTGGTCACCGCGTTCGTGACGCTGCACGTTGGCGCGGGCACTTTTCAGCCTGTGCGCGTGGAAAAGATCGAAGACCACCACATGCATAACGAGTGGCTGGAAGTGACCGAAGAGGTGGTCGAGGCCGTCGCTGCCTGCCGCGCACGGGGCGGCCGGGTGATTGCAGTGGGGACCACCAGCGTGCGCTCGCTGGAAAGCGCGGCGCGCGATGGCCAGCTCAAACCGTTCAGTGGTGACACCGACATCTTCATCTATCCAGGCCGGCCGTTTCATGTGGTGGACGCCTTGGTGACCAATTTCCATTTGCCTGAATCGACATTGCTGATGTTGGTTTCCGCATTTGCCGGCTACCCGCAAACCATGGCGGCCTACGCCACGGCCATTGCCGAGGGTTACCGATTCTTCAGTTACGGTGATGCCATGTTCATTACCCGCAACCCCGCCGCGCGCGGACCCGAGGAGCACGCATGAGCCGCACCTGCCGCATGACATTCGAACTGCTGGCCACCGATGGCAAGGCCCGCCGTGGTCGCCTGACCTTCCCGCGCGGCGTCGTCGAAACGCCGGCGTTCATGCCGGTGGGCACCTATGGCACGGTGAAGGGCATGCTGCCGCGCGACATCGAAGCGATTGGCGCGCAGATGATCCTCGGCAATACCTTCCACCTGTGGTTGCGCCCTGGCATGGAAGTCATCAAACAGCACGGCGACCTGCATGACTTTATGCAGTGGAAAGGTCCGATCCTCACCGACTCCGGCGGCTTTCAGGTGTTCAGCCTGGGCGCCATGCGCAAGATCAAGGAAGAGGGCGTGACCTTCGCCTCGCCGGTCAACGGCAGCAAAGTGTTCATGGGCCCGGAAGAGTCGATGCAAGTGCAGCGCGATCTCGGCTCCGATGTGGTGATGATTTTTGACGAGTGCACGCCGTATCCGGCCGACCTTGACGTGGCGCGTACCTCCATGGAACTGTCGTTGCGCTGGGCCAAGCGTTCGAAGATTGCCCATGGTGACAACACCGCCGCACTGTTCGGCATCGTTCAGGGCGGCATGCACCAGGACTTGCGCATGCGCTCGCTGGAAGGCCTCAGCGAAATCGGCTTCGATGGCTTGGCCATTGGCGGCTTGTCGGTCGGCGAGCCGAAGGAAGAGATGATTCGCGTGCTGGACTACCTGCCAGGGCAGATGCCGGCGGACAAACCGCGTTACCTCATGGGTGTTGGCAAGCCTGAAGACCTGGTCGAAGGTGTGCGCCGTGGTGTGGATATGTTCGACTGCGTGATGCCCACGCGTAACGCGCGCAATGGTCATTTGTTTGTCGATACCGGCGTTCTGAAAATTCGCAATTCGGCTCATAAGCAAGACAACAGCACGCTTGATCCGACCTGCGATTGCTACACCTGCCAGAACTTCTCCCGGGCCTATTTGCACCACTTGGATAAGTGCGACGAAATGCTCGGTAGCATGTTGAATACCATCCACAATTTGCGCCATTACCAGCGCCTGATGGCTGGTTTGCGCGAGGCTATTCAACAGGGTACATTGGCCGCCTTCGTCGATTCCTTCTACGCCCGGCGCGGTCTCACCACACCGCCGCTGGACTGATCGTTTACCTTATAAAAGAATCTTTAACAGGAGTTTTACATGGGCTTTTTCATTTCCGACGCGCTCGCTGAAACGGCACCAGCCGCTGCTGCTGGCCCGGTGGGCGGCGACAGCATGTCGATCATTTTCCTGGTCGGCTTCATGGTCATTTTCTACCTCATGATCTGGCGCCCACAGGCCAAGCGCGCGAAAGAGCAGAAGAACCTGCTGAGCAATCTGCAGAAGGGCGACGAAGTAGTCACCTCCGGTGGTATCGCCGGCAAGATCACCAAAGTGACTGACGATTTCGTGGTTATCGAAGTTTCCGACACCGTTGAACTGAAAATTCAGAAAGGCGCCATCGGTGCCACGTTGCCCAAGGGCACTCTGAAAGCCATTTAAACTTCACAATTTTTACCATTCGACGGGGCGCTAAAGGCGCCCCGCGTCATAAGCGGGCGGCGTCATGCTGAACAAATACCCTCTGTGGAAATACCTGCTGATCGTCGCGGTTCTGGTGATCGGCTTCATTTACTCTGCGCCGAACCTGTACCCGGATGACCCGGCCGTACAGATCAGCGGTGCCAGCACCGCGTTGCAGGTCGGCCAGGCTGATCTGGATCGCGCGAGCAAGGCGCTGACCGACGCAGGTATCGAGGTCAAAGCGGCCACGTTGGCTGCGCAGGGGAAGGGCGGCCTGATCCGTCTGGTTAAGAAAGAACAGCAACTGCCAGCCAAAGACGTCGTTCGCAAAGTGATGGGCGACGACTACGTGGTGGCGTTGAACCTGGCGCAAACCACGCCGACCTGGCTGCGCAACCTGGGCGCCAGCCCGATGAAGCTGGGTCTGGACTTGTCCGGTGGTGTGCACTTCCTGCTGGAAGTGGACATGGACAAAGCGCTGGACGCGCGTCGCAAAGTGTACGAAGGCGATGTGAAGAGCTTGCTGCGCAAAGAGCGCGTGAAGTACCGCAGCCTGCCTGAGCAGGGCGGCGCCATTCAGCTGGGCTTCAGTGACGAGGAGTCGCTGACCAAGGCGAAAACACTGATCCGCAAAGATTTCACAGATTTCCAGGTGACCGAAGTCGAGCGCAATGGCATGCAAGTGCTGCGTCTGGAAATGACTCCGGCCAAGCTGGCTGAAATTCGCGAATACTCCATCAAGCAGAACTTGACCACGGTACGTAACCGCGTCAACGAACTGGGTGTGGCCGAACCGCTGGTTCAGCGCCAGGGTGCCAACCGCATCGTGGTTGAGCTGCCGGGCGTGCAAGACACCGCCGAAGCCAAACGTATTCTCGGTAAAACCGCCAACCTGGAGTTCCGTCTGGCGGCTGGCCCTGATGCGACCAAGGCGACCACTGAGTCGTTTGAGTTCCGCGAGCCGGGTCGCCCGGCTGTGCCGTTGGAGCGTGGCTTGATCATTACCGGTGATCAGGTGACCGACGCGTCGGCCAGTTTCGATGAGAACGGCCGTCCGCAAGTAAACATCCGTCTCGACGGCCATGGCGGCGAACTGATGAGCCGCGCCACGCGCAGCAACGTTGGTCGTAGCATGGCGGTGATCTTTATCGAGCAGAAGCCGACCACGCGCTATACCAAGCAAATGGTCAACGGCGTCGAGCAAGACGTAGCCGTACAGACGTTTAAAGAAGAGAAGAAAATCATCAGCCTGGCGACCATTCAGTCGCCGCTGGGAAGCCAGTTCCGTATTACCGGTCTGGAAGGCAAGGGCGAATCGTCTGAGCTTGCCCTGCTGCTGCGTGCTGGTGGTTTGGCGGCGCCGATGTACTTCGCCGAAGAGCGCACCATCGGCCCGAGCCTGGGTGCGGACAACATCACCAAAGGTATCGATGCTTCGCTGTGGGGCATGCTGCTGGTGTCGCTGTTTATCATCGCCATTTACCGCTTCTTCGGTGTGCTGGCGACCGTCGCGCTGGCCTTCAACATGGTCATGCTGTTGGCGCTGATGTCGCTGTTGGGCGCTACGCTGACCTTGCCAGGTATCGCCGGTATCGTGTTGACCATGGGTATGGCGGTGGACGCCAACGTACTGATCTTCTCGCGGATACGCGAAGAGATTGCCAATGGCATGTCGGTGCAGCGCGCGATTCACGAAGGTTTCGACCGCGCCTATGCCGCGATTCTCGACGCCAACCTGACCACGCTGTTGGTCGGCGGCATCCTGTTCGCCATGGGTACCGGGCCGATCAAAGGCTTCGCGGTGACCATGTCGCTGGGTATCGTCACTTCGATGTTCACCGCCATCATGGTTACCCGCGGCATGGTTAACCTGATTTTCGGTGGTCGTGACTTCAAGAAGTTGTGGATTTAAGGGGCCGCTATGAAACGTACGATTAAGTTTATGGCCGTGCGCAACATCGCGTTCGGCTTCACCGTGCTGCTCACCGCCATCGCGTTGTTCAGCTTGTTCCACAAGGGTTTGAACTACGGCCTGGACTTCACCGGCGGTACGCTTATCGAACTGACCTACGAGCGCGACGCGAACCTGCTACAGGTGCGTGAAGAACTGCAAAAGGCCGGTTTCAACGATGCCGTGGTGCAGAGCTTTGGTGCTGCTAACGAATTGCTGGTGCGTATGCCCGGCGATGATCCGCAGCTGGGCACTCGGGTTGCCGAGGCACTGCGCGCGGTAGACGGCGATAACCCTGCGACCGTCAAACGCGTTGAGTTCGTTGGCCCGCAAGTAGGTGAAGAGCTTCGCGACCAGGGCGGCTTGGGTATGTTGCTGGCCCTGGGCGGCATCATGCTTTACCTGGCGTTCCGCTTTCAGTGGAAGTTCGGGCTTGGCGCCATCGCCTCGCTGATCCACGACGTGATCGTGGCGATGGGCGTGATTTCCTACTTCCAGATCACGTTCGATCTGACCGTGCTGGCGGCAGTGCTGGCGATCATTGGTTACTCGCTCAACGACACCATCGTGGTATTCGACCGTGTGCGGGAAAACTTCCGCGTGCTGCGTAAAGCCACGCTGATCGAGAACATCGACATTTCCACCACGCAAACCTTGCTGCGCACCATGGCGACCTCGATTTCGACTTTGCTGGCCATTGCAGCGTTGTTGTTCTGGGGTGGCGATAACCTTTACGGTTTCTCCATCACCCTATTTATCGGGGTGTTGGCCGGTACCTACTCCTCGATCTACATCGCCAACGTGGTGCTGATCTGGCTCAACCTGAATGTTGAAGACCTGATTCCACCGGCTACCACTGAAGCGGTTGACGAACGCCCCTAAGCGTCCCGTCCAACTGGAAGCCGCGGGCGCGCTCATAGCGCTCCGCGGTTTTTTTTCGTCGGCAGTTTTGAACTGGCTGTAGGAAAAAGACTCCAAGGCTAGGAGAAAGGCGCTACGGCGTCTCGGTGTGAACCAGGAGGTTAAAGTGAACAAGTCGATGCTAGTTGGTGCGGTGCTGGGCGCGGTAGGTGTTACCGCCGGAGGTGCTGTTGCAACTTACAGCTTGGTGGGTGGCGGTCCTGAATACGCGCAAGTGCTCGCGGTGGAACCGATCAACGAAACCATCAAGACTCCGCGGCAAGTTTGCAAAGATGTAACCGTCACTCGGCAAAAACCGGTCAAGGATCAACATCAAATCGTCGGTAGCGTATTGGGCGCTGTGGCAGGTGGTCTGCTCGGTAACCAGGTTGGCGGCGGTAACGGCAAGAAAATTGCCACCGTAGCGGGTGCGGTTGGCGGCGGTTATGCCGGTAACAAGGTGCAGGAAAACATGCAGTCCAATGACACCTATACCACCACCGAAACCAAGTGCAATACGGTCACCGACACCAGCGACAAGCTGGTCGGCTACAACGTGAAGTATCAGTTGAAAGATAAAGTGGGTCAGGTGCGGATGGATCGTGATCCGGGCAGCCAGATTCCGGTCGATGAAAAAACCGGTCAGCTGATTCTGGGTCAGAACCAGCCCGTCCAGCAGTAAGAAAAAAGCGTCCTTCGGGACGCTTTTTTTCGCCCATAAAAAAACCGGCGCATGGCCGGTTTTTTTATCGCCCTAAGGCTTAGCGTTTTTGCTGAGCCGACAGGTGCGGCTGAATGGCTGTCAACACTGCCTTGAAGCATTTGGTGTTGCCCGCTACCACGTGGCCCTTTTCGAGGAATTCGTGGCCACCCGTGAAGTCGCTGACCAAGCCGCCCGCTTCCTGAATCAGCAGCACGCCTGCAGCCATGTCCCATTCCGACAGGCCCGCTTCCCAGAATGCATCGAAACGGCCAGCCGCCACGTAAGCCAAGTCCAGGCTAGCCGCGCCGGCGCGGCGGATTCCGGCGGTTTGGCCGACCAGGCTGCGGAACATGCCGAGGTAGTTGTCGAGGCCGTCCATTTGATCGTCGCGGAACGGGAAGCCCGTGCCGAGCAGGGCGCCTTCGAGGCTGGTGCGACCGCTAACGCGCAGGCGGCGGCCGTTCAGTTGGGCGCCCCGGCCGCGGCTGGCGGTGAATTCTTCTTGGCGAACCGGGTCGAGAACGACCGCGTGTTCGAGGCGGCCACGGTATTTGCAGGCGATGCTGACCGCGAAGTGCGGGATGCCACGCAGGAAGTTGGTGGTGCCGTCCAGTGGGTCGATGATCCAGAGGTAGTCTTCGCCGTCGCCACTGCCGGCGTGCAGGCCGGTTTCTTCGCCGAGGATGGCGTGGGTTGGGTAGGCTTTGCGCAGCGCGGTGATGATGCTGGTTTCAGCGGCGCGGTCCACTTCGGACACGTAGTCCTTGGCGTCTTTTTCGTCGACCTTGATGGTGTCCAGGCGCTCGATGGAGCGGAAGATCAGTTCACTGGCGCTGCGGGCGGCGCGCAGCGCGATATTCAGCATAGGCTGCATGGAGGGTCACCTGGGTCGTTAAAGAAAGCCGAGCATTCTAACAGAAAACCATAGATGAAGAAGGCCCACCTGGCGTGCGCATGGTGTTTGCAAAGTCGCTTCTGTAAGATTTGCCTCCCTTTGTTGTCCGTGTGAGCGCTTTCGTTGCTGGAAAATATCCGCGTCGTTTTGGTCAATACCAGTCATCCCGGCAATATCGGCGGCGCCGCGCGGGCGATGAAAAACATGGGTTTGTCGCGCCTGGTGATGGTCGATCCGCAAGACTTTCCCAGCCACGAAGCCAGCGCCCGGGCGTCCGGTGCCGATAGCATTCTTGAAGCTGCACACGTTGTCGCCACGCTCGAAGAGGCGCTGGTTGGGTGCACGCTGGTGCTGGGCACCAGTGCGCGCGATCGCCGAATGCCGTGGCCCATGCTCGACCCTCGTGAGTGTGGCGTGCACGCCGTCGAACGTGCCGCCGAAGGGAGCGAAGTGGCGCTGGTTTTTGGTCGCGAATATGCCGGCCTTACCAATGAAGAATTGCAGCGTTGCCACTACCACGTACACATTCCGTCCGACCCCGACTTCAGCTCCCTAAACCTTGCCGCCGCCGTGCAGGTGCTCTGTTATGAGGTGCGTATGGGGTGGCTGGCCAGCCAGGGGCAAAGCAAGCGCGCGGAGAAAACCGAAGTGGCGTCCCCGCGTAGCGAGCAGTTGTCGACCATGGACGAGTTGGAGCGGTTTTACGGTCATCTGGAAACGACGCTGGTGCAGATCGGTTTTCTGGACCCGGAAAACCCCCGGCATTTGATGTCGCGTTTGCGTCGGCTGTTTGCCCGAAGCGCGGTGAGCCAGTCGGAAATGAATATTCTGCGCGGCATTTTGACCGAGACTCAAAAAGCCGCTCGCGGTGAGCCACACAAGCGGAGAAGTGACGATGTTTGAGCGCGTACGAGAAGACATTCAAAGCGTATTCCACCGAGACCCGGCGGCGCGTAACGCTTTCGAAGTTCTGACGTGCTACCCGGGTCTGCACGCCATTTGGTTGCATCGCCTGTCTGGCTGGTTGTGGTTGGCCGGCTGGAAATGGCTGGCGCGGATGGTCTCGAACTTCGGTCGCTGGTTGACCGGCATCGAAATTCACCCAGGCGCAAAAATCGGCAAGCGCTTCTTTATTGACCACGGCATGGGCATCGTCATCGGCGAAACCGCCGAGATTGGCGACGACGTTACCCTTTATCAAGGCGTGACCCTGGGCGGCACCAGTTGGAACAAAGGCAAGCGTCACCCAACATTGGAAAACGGTGTGGTAGTGGGAGCGGGCGCCAAGGTGCTCGGGCCGTTCACGGTTGGCGCGAACGCCAAGGTCGGCTCCAATGCGGTGGTAACCAAGCCGGTGCCGGCCGGTGCGACGGTTGTCGGCATTCCGGGGCGCATCATCGTCAAGGCTGATGACGAAGCAGAAGCAAAGCGCCAGGCCATCGCCGAAAAGCTCGGGTTCGACGCTTATGGCGTCAGTCCTGACATGCCTGATCCCGTGGCCAAAGCCATCGGCCAGATGCTCGATCACCTGCAGGCGGTAGACGGTCGCCTGGAAGGCATGTGCTCGGCGCTCAAGGCGCTGGGTAGCGATTATTGCGCGAAAGATCTGCCGACATTGCGTGACGAAGACTTCAACGACGTCTGCAAGGGTCTGGACGACAAGCCCGCCGCCTGACGCGCGCCGCTATGCGTTTTTTGCTATGATTCGCGCCCTTCATTTTGCGCAATCCCGAGTGTTTTAATCGGTCTTATAGTTGACCTAAATACTCGGGAATAGCATACTTACGGCATATTCAGTGATCTTGCGGTACAAGCCATGCGACTGACTACCAAGGGCCGTTACGCCGTGACCGCCATGCTCGATTTGGCACTTCATGCCCAGCATGGTCCGGTTTCTCTGGCGGATATTTCCGAGCGCCAGGGCATTTCCCTGTCTTACCTCGAGCAACTATTCGCCAAATTGCGTCGCGGAAATCTGGTTTCCAGTGTGCGCGGTCCCGGTGGCGGCTATCAATTGTCGCGCGATATGGGCGGCATTCAGGTTGTGCAGGTGATCGATGCTGTCAACGAGTCGGTCGATGCCACTCGCTGTCAAGGCTTGAGCGGTTGCCACGATGGCGACACCTGTTTGACTCACCATTTGTGGTCCGACCTGAGCCAGCAAATTCACGAATTTCTTAGTGGTATCAGCTTGGCCGACCTTGTCACCCGTCACGAGGTGCAAGACATCGCCAGGCGCCAGGATCAGCGTCACTGCTCAGGCAGAACGCCTCGCATGGATAAAATTGAAGCGTCCGCCATCGATTGAGTAGGGCGCCAGGCTGACCGGCCTACACCTGATTAGGAGACATCAATGAAATTGCCGATTTATCTCGATTACTCCGCGACTACACCGATTGATCCTCGTGTGGCGCAGAAAATGAGCGAATGCCTGTTGGTCGACGGTAACTTCGGTAACCCGGCCTCGCGCTCCCACGTGTTCGGCTGGAAAGCTGAAGAGGCGGTGGAAAACGGTCGCCGTCAGGTGGCTGAGTTGGTAAACGCCGACCCGCGCGAAATCGTCTGGACTTCCGGTGCTACCGAGTCGGACAACCTGGCTATCAAGGGTGTGGCGCACTTCTACAAGAGCAAGGGCAAACACATCATCACCTCGAAGATCGAGCACAAAGCGGTGCTGGATACCACGCGCCAACTTGAGCGCGAAGGTTTCGAAGTGACGTATCTCGATCCGCAAGAAGATGGCTTGATCACCCCGGCCATGATCGAAGCGGCCCTGCGTGATGACACCATTTTGGTGTCGATCATGCACGTCAACAACGAGATCGGCGTGATCAACGACATCGCTGCGATCGGCGAGCTGACTCGCTCACGTGGCGTGTTGTTCCATGTCGATGCGGCGCAGTCCACCGGCAAGGTCGACATCGACCTGAGCAAGCTGAAAGTCGATTTGATGTCCTTCTCGGCGCACAAAACCTACGGCCCTAAAGGCATCGGCGCGCTTTACGTCAGCCGTAAGCCACGTGTGCGTCTGGAAGCTCAGACCCATGGCGGCGGTCATGAGCGCGGCATGCGCTCCGGCACCTTGGCCACTCACCAAATCGTCGGCATGGGCGAAGCGTTCCGTATCGCCAAAGAAGAAATGGCCCAGGAAAACCAGCGCATCGCTGCCCTGAACGAGCGCTTCTTCAAGCAGGTCGACGGCCTGGAAGAGCTGTATGTGAACGGCAGTAGCACCGCCCGCGTGCCGCACAACCTGAACCTGAGCTTCAACTATGTGGAAGGCGAGTCGCTGATCATGGCCCTCAAGGATTTGGCGGTTTCGTCCGGTTCGGCCTGCACCTCGGCTTCCCTAGAGCCTTCGTATGTACTGCGTGCCCTGGGCCGCAACGACGAATTGGCACATAGCTCGATCCGTTTCACCTTCGGCCGTTTCACCACCGAAGAAGAAGTTGATTACGCCGCAGCCAAAGTGCGCGAGGCAGTTACCAAACTGCGCGAGCTGTCGCCGCTGTGGGACATGTTTAAAGAAGGTGTCGATATTTCCAAAGTGGAATGGGCGGCACATTAATTAGCTGCCAACAAGAGCGGCACCTGCTCCTGATGAGAGAGAAATGAATCATGGCTTATAGCGAAAAGGTCATCGACCACTACGAGAACCCGCGCAACGTCGGCAAGATGGACGCGGAAGATCCTGATGTCGGCACCGGCATGGTCGGCGCGCCGGCGTGCGGCGACGTGATGCGTCTGCAGATCAAGGTTAACGAGCACGGCGTTATTGAAGACGCCAAGTTCAAAACCTACGGCTGCGGTTCGGCTATCGCCTCCAGCTCCCTCGCCACCGAGTGGATGAAGGGCAAAACCCTGGATGAAGCCGAAACCATCAAGAACACCCAGTTGGCTGAAGAGCTTGCTCTGCCACCGGTGAAGATCCACTGCTCGGTACTCGCCGAAGACGCCATCAAGGCGGCCGTTCGCGACTACAAGCAGAAGAAAGGCCTGCTCTAACCAGCAGTCGTTTGCGACTAAGGAGTTCTCATGGCTATCAGCATGACCGAAGCGGCGGCCCAACACGTACGCCGCTCCCTCGACGGGCGTGGCAAAGGTGACGGTATTCGCCTGGGTGTTCGCACCACCGGCTGCTCGGGCCTGGCCTACGTCCTGGAGTTTGTCGACGAAGCACAAGGCGAAGACCAGGTGTTCGAAAGTCACGGCGTGAAAGTGATCATCGACCCGAAAAGCCTGGTGTACCTCGACGGTACTGAACTGGACTTCGTCAAAGAAGGTTTGAACGAAGGCTTCAAGTTCAATAACCCCAACGTGCGCGGCGAATGTGGCTGCGGCGAGAGCTTCAACATCTGAGGCTGGCTGTGGGCACCCCTTGTCATTTTGCATTGTTTGACCTGCAACCCAGCTTCCGTCTGGATCTTGAGCAGCTGGCTACGCGGTATCGCGAGCTGGCGCGTAGCGTGCACCCCGACCGTTTTGCCGACGCCTCTGAGCGCGAGCAACGGTTGGCGCTGGAGCATTCGGCGAGTCTCAATGAGGCCTACCAGACGCTGAAAAACGCGCCAAAACGGGCGCGTTATCTGCTGGCGTTGCGTGGTCACGAGCTGCCGCTGGAAGTCACCGTGCAGGATCCCGAGTTCCTCATGCAGCAAATGCAATGGCGTGAGGAGCTTGAAGACTTGCAAGACAGCGCCGACCTGGCCGGTGTCGCCACATTCAAGCGCCGCTTAAAGGCTGCTCAGGATGAGCTCAACGACCGTTTTGCCGCCTGTTGGGATGAGAGCGCGCGCATCGACGAGGCCGAACGCCTGGTCCGTCGCATGCAGTTCCTCGACAAGCTCAGCTACGAAGTGCGCCAGTTGGAAGAGCGCCTCGACGATTAATTCCGCGCCGCCCAGGCGGCGCGCCTGATGCGCAGACAAGCATGGCATTACTGCAGATCGCTGAACCCGGGCAAAGCCCGCAACCGCATCAACGGCGTTTGGCCGTTGGTATTGACTTGGGCACCACCAATTCGCTGGTAGCCGCGCTGCGTAGCGGCGTTTCGGCTCCCATTGCCGATGCTGACGGCCAGGTGATTTTGCCATCTGCCGTGCGTTATCACAGCGACCGCGTTGAAGTTGGCAGCGTGGCCAAAGCGGCCGCCGCCAGTGACCCGTTTAACACGGTGTTGTCGGTCAAGCGCCTTATGGGTCGTGGTCTGGCAGACGTTAAACAGCTCGGCGAACAGCTGCCTTACCGTTTCGTTGGCGGCGAATCGCACATGCCATTTATCGAAACGGTGCAGGGCGCTAAAAGCCCAGTGGAAGTGTCTGCCGAAATCCTCAAAGTGCTGCGTGTGCGTGCCGAAGCTGCTTTGGGCGGCGACCTTGTCGGCGCAGTCATTACGGTTCCCGCCTATTTCGACGACGCGCAGCGTCAAGCCACCAAGGACGCCGCCCGCCTAGCCGGCCTTAACGTGCTGCGCCTGCTCAACGAGCCAACGGCCGCCGCCGTGGCATATGGGTTGGATCAGAACGCTGAAGGCGTAGTTGCCATTTATGACCTGGGTGGTGGCACCTTCGATATCTCGATTTTGCGCCTGACCGGTGGCGTGTTCGAAGTGCTCGCCACCGGCGGCGATACCGCCCTGGGCGGCGACGATTTCGACCATGCCATTGCCGGCTGGATTGTTGAGCAAGCGGGCCTGTCGACCGACATTGCACCCGGTGAGCAGCGCGGTTTGTTGCACGCCGCCTGTGCTGCCAAAGAAGCGCTCACCAATGCCGACTCCGTGTCTGTCAGCTTCGGCGCCTGGAGCGGTGAGCTGTCCCGCGCCCATTTCGATAGCCTCATCGAGCCCATGCTGCAACGCAGCCTCAAAGCCTGCCGCCGCGCCGTGCGTGACGCAAACATCGAAGTGGATGAGGTTAAAGCTGTGGTCATGGTCGGCGGCTCGACTCGCGTGCCGCGTGTGCGCACGGTGGTGGGCGAGCTGTTTGGCCGCACGCCGCTGACCGATATCGACCCGGATCAAGTGGTGGCCATTGGCGCCGCGATTCAGGCCGACACCTTGGCGGGCAACAAACGCAATGGCGAAGAGCTGCTGTTGCTAGACGTCATTCCGCTGTCCCTGGGGCTGGAAACCATGGGCGGCTTGATGGAGAAAGTCATTCCGCGCAACACCACGATTCCGGTTGCCCGCGCGCAAGACTTCACCACCTATAAAGACGGCCAAACGGCCATGATGATTCACGTGCTGCAAGGCGAGCGCGAGCTGATCAGCGACTGCCGCTCCCTGGCACGCTTCGAGCTGCGCGGCATTCCCGCCATGGTGGCCGGCGCGGCGAAAATTCGTGTGACCTTTCAGGTGGATGCCGATGGCCTGCTCAGTGTTGCCGCACGCGAATTGGCGTCCGGCGTTGAAGCCAGCATCCAGGTGAAGCCGTCCTACGGGCTCACCGACGGCGAAATCGCCCGCATGCTTCAGGACTCGTTCCAGAACGCCGGCGATGACAAGGTCGCCCGCGTTTTACGTGAGCAGCAAGTGGATGCGCAGCGTTTGATTGAGGCCGTTCAGGCCGCGCTGGAAGCGGACGGCGAGCGCTTGCTCGACGCCGAAGAGCGCATGGTCATCGACCTGCAGATGCAGGAACTGAGCGAATTGATGAAAGGCTCGGATGGTTATGCCATCGAGCAGCAGACCAAGCGCCTGTCGCAGGTCACCGACGCCTTTGCTGCCCGCCGTCTGGACTCGACGGTGAAAGCCGCGCTGGCAGGGCGCAATCTGAATGAAATTGAGGACAACTGATGCCGCAGGTTATTTTTCTGCCCCACCCGAAATTTTGCCCTGAAGGCATGGTTGTCGAGGCTGAACCGGGCACTTCCATTCTGGATTTGGCGCATGAGCACCATATTGAAATGGAAAGCGCCTGCGGCGGCGTCTGCGCCTGCACAACCTGCCATTGCATCGTGCGCGAAGGGTTCGATTCGCTGGAAGAAGCGGACGAGCTCGAGGAGGATTTTCTCGACCGTGCCTGGGGGCTTGAGGCCCAGTCGCGTCTGGCGTGTCAGGCGATCGTTGGCACCGAAGACATTACTGTCGAAATTCCGAAATACTCGCTCAACCACGCCGCCGAAGCGCCGCATTGATTCAAGGAAGTGTCATGAGCCTGAAGTGGACTGATGTTCTGGAAATCGCTATTCAACTGGCTGACAGCAAGCCCGACGTGGATCCGCGCTACGTTAACTTCGTCGACCTACAACGTTGGGTCGCTGCTTTACCTGAGTTCAACGACGATCCGCAACGTGGCGGTGAGAAAGTATTAGAGGCTATTCAGGCGGCGTGGATCGAAGAAGCCGATTGAATTCACCTCGGTTGGCGCACCACAGCTGGGCGCCAGCCCTACGCATTTAACGGGAACCCGCGTATAATTCGCGGGTTTAATTTTTGGCTTAACTCTCAGTTTCTGGAGCTTCACATGGCTGTTCAACGCACTTTCTCCATCATCAAGCCCGACGCCGTTGCTAAAAACGTAATCGGCGAAATCGTTACCCGTTTCGAAAAAGCCGGCCTGCGCGTCGTAGCTTCGAAAATGAAACAACTGTCCAAAGCTGAAGCTGAAGGCTTCTACGCTGAGCACAGCGCTCGCGGCTTCTTCGGTGAGCTGGTTGCTTTCATGATCTCCGGTCCAGTTGTTGTTCAGGTTCTGGAAGGCGAAGACGCCATCGCCAAAAACCGCGAACTGATGGGCGCTACCAACCCTAAAGAAGCTGCCGCCGGTACCATTCGCGCTGACTTCGCCGACTCGATCGACGCCAACGCCGTTCACGGTTCGGACTCCGAAGCCGCTGCTGCTCGCGAAATTTCGTACTTCTTCGCTGCAACCGAAGTAACTGCACGTACTCGCTAATCAGCGAACGGGCGAGGGTGAAGACATGACTGAAGCTACCGGCAAAATCAATCTCCTGGGTCTGACCCAGCCTGAGATGGAACAATTCTTCGACTCTATCGGGGAGAAGCGTTTTCGTGCCGGTCAGGTGATGAAGTGGATTCACCACTTTGGCGTCGATAATTTCGCCGCCATGACCAATGTCGGCAAGGTCTTGCGCGAAAAGCTCGAGGCCCGTGCCGAGATTCGTGGGCCGGAGGTGGTGAGTGAAGACATCTCCACCGACGGCACCCGCAAATGGGTCGTGCGTGTGGCCTCTGGCAGCTGTGTCGAGACCGTATACATTCCCCAGGGCAGTCGCGGCACCCTCTGCGTTTCCTCGCAGGCCGGTTGCGCGCTGGACTGCAGTTTCTGCTCCACCGGTAAACAAGGTTTCAACAGCGATCTGACGGCGGCCGAAATCATCGGCCAGGTGTGGATCGCCAACAAATCGTTCGGCAGTGTGCCGGCGAAAATTGATCGCGCCATCACCAACGTGGTGATGATGGGCATGGGCGAACCGCTGTTGAACTTCGACAACGTGGTCGCCGCCATGCACCTGATGATGGACGACCTCGGCTACGGCATCTCCAAGCGCAAGGTGACGTTGTCCACCTCCGGCGTGGTGCCGATGATCGACAAGCTCGGCGAAGTCATCGACGTGTCCCTGGCCCTGTCGCTGCACGCGCCTAACGATGCGCTGCGCAACACACTCGTGCCGATCAACAAGAAGTATCCTCTGGCGATGCTGCTCGCGGCTTGCAAGCGCTACGTGGCACGGCTCGGCGAAAAGCGTGTATTGACCATCGAGTACACCTTGCTCAAAGACGTCAACGACCGCACCGAACACGCTGAGGAGATGATCGAGTTGCTCAAGGACATTCCTTGCAAGATCAACTTGATCCCGTTCAACCCTTTCCCCCATTCCGGTTACGAGCGGCCCAGCAACAACAGTATTCGCCGCTTCCAAGACCTGCTGTATAAAGCAGGGCACAACGTCACCGTGCGCACCACGCGCGGCGAAGACATTGATGCTGCTTGCGGGCAACTGGTTGGCCAGGTTATGGATCGCACCCGCCGTAGCGAGCGCTACATTGCCGTGCGCCAACTGAGCAACGAGGCTGACGCTCCACGTACCGCTGCAAACCGAACCTAAGGTAGGACACCTATGACATTGCGCACTGCGCTGCTGCTTCTGTTCACTGGCTTACTGTTTGGCTGTGTCTCGACGGGTCAGGTCGACCCGATGAAAACCGACAAAGGGCGTGACGAAGCGCGTGATGCGTACATTCAACTGGGCATCGGCTACCTCAATCAAGGCAACACCGAGCAGGCCAAGGTGCCGTTGAAAAAGGCCTTGGAGCTTGACCCAAGCAATGCTGACGCCAATGGCGCGCTCGCCATCCTGTTCCAAACCGAAATGGAGCCGGAACTGGCCGATGAGCATTTTCGTAAAGCCATCTCCAGCCGTCCGGATCCGCGCTTTCTGAATAACTACGGGGCATTCCTGTACGAGCAAGGCCGTTACCAGGAAGCCAAAGATCGCTATCTCGAAGCGGTAAAAGACAACATGTACCCGGAGCGCTCGCGGGTGTTCCAGAACCTTGGCCTGGTTTCTTTGAAACTCAAAGACCGCGCCCAGGCCAAACAATACTTCGAGCGTTCGATTCGCCTGAACAAACGACAGGCACGCCCGCACTTGGAGCTGGCCAAGCTGGCCTACGAAGACAAGGAATACGTGCCCGCGCGCAAGTATTACGACGCCTTCAGCAAGCTCACCGAACAAAATGCTGAAAGCCTGCTGCTTGGCGCTCGACTGGCCAAGATTTTCGACGACCGCGACAAAGCGGCGACGCTTGGCCTGCAGCTCAAACGTCTCTATCCCGGTACGCCGGAATACAAGCAATACATGTCGGAGCAATGATGAAAGCGGTGCATCCAGAAGCTCTAGCGGTCTCTCGCACTAACCCCGGCGAGACGCTGCGCAAGGCCCGCGAAAACCGGAACTGGTCGCTGGCCGACGTGGCCGGTCAGCTCAATCTGACCACCCAACGCCTCACCCAATTGGAAGCTGGACAGTTCGATCAACTGCCAGGCCACACGTTCGCGCGCGGTTATGTGCGTGCCTACGCCAAGCTGCTGGGCATGGACCAAACCCTGATCGTTCAGGAGTTCGACCAATACACCGGCACCGATGCCACCGGCAGTAGCGTGCATGGCCTGGGGCGTATCGAAGAGCCCATGCGCCTTTCGCAAAACTTGCTGCGTATCGTGTGCCTATTGCTGTTGCTGGCCATGGTGGCGGGTGGTTTCTTCTGGTGGCAGGACCAATCGGCTGGGCGCACCACTGAAACAGGCGGCATCAGCCTAGGCCATGTTGAAGTCGATGGCGCCGATGGCAAAACTGAAATTCACCCGTTGGACGAGCCGGAAGATCAGGCGGTGGTCGACGCCGAAGGCGCCGAAGAAGCCGTGCCGGCGGAAGTGTCGCCTGAAGTGGCGATGCAGCCGGAAGCACCTGTCGCTCAAGCCCCGGTTACAACGCCGCCAGTCACAACCGCGCCAGGCGCAACGGCTCCGTCCGTAGCGAGCCCTGCGCCGGCCGCTCCCGCTTCCGCGCCGTTACCCACACAAGCGCCCGCCGCCCCGGCTGCGCCTGCAGGCCAGACACCTCAGGCCGCGCCCGCTGCGCCGGTAGTGGCCGCTGCTGGTGAAGGCGTGGTGGCGTTGGACTTCAGCGCCAACTGCTGGATCCAGCTCACCGACGGCAACGGCAAAGTTGTGGTCAGCGGTTTGAAACGCGCCGGCGAAAAGCTCGAAGTCTCTGGCAAAGCGCCGCTTGAACTGCGCCTGGGTTATGCCCGCGGCGCGCAAGTGCGCTTCAACGGTCAGGCCGTTGACGTAGCGCCGTTCACCAGTGGCGAAACCGCCCGTATCAAGTTGGGACAATAACCATGCACGCCGAATCGCCAATCATCCGTCGCGTCTCGCGCAAGATCTGGGTAGGTTCCGTACCGGTCGGTGGTGACGCGCCGATTGCTGTGCAGAGCATGACCAACACCGACACCTGCGATGTGGCGGCCACCGTCGATCAAATCCGTCGCCTGGAAGAAGCCGGCGCCGACATCGTGCGCGTTTCCGTGCCGGATATGGACGCCGCCGAAGCCTTCGGCAAAATCAAATTGCAGAGCAACGTGCCGCTGGTGGCCGACATTCACTTCGACTACAAAATCGCCCTGCGCGTGGCTGAGTTGGGTGTTGACTGCTTGCGTATCAACCCGGGCAACATCGGCCGCGAAGACCGCGTGAAAGCCGTGGTTGAAGCCGCACGCGACCGTGGCATTCCAATCCGCATCGGCGTGAACGCCGGCTCGCTGGAAAAAGACCTGCAAAAGAAATACGGCGAACCGACCCCTGAAGCGCTGGTGGAGTCGGCCTTGCGCCACGTCGAGCACCTCGACCGTCTGAATTTCCCCGACTTCAAGGTCAGCGTCAAAGCGTCCGACGTATTCATGGCCGTGGCGGCTTATCGCCTGCTGGCCAAGCAAATCGAGCAGCCGCTGCACCTGGGTATCACCGAGGCTGGCGGCTTGCGCTCGGGAACGGTGAAGTCGGCCGTGGGCCTGGGCATGCTGCTTGCCGATGGAATTGGCGATACCATCCGCATCTCGCTGGCGGCAGACCCGGTGGAAGAGGTGAAAGTCGGGTACGACATCCTCAAATCCCTGCGCTTGCGCTCGCGTGGCATCAATTTTATTGCGTGTCCAAGCTGCTCTCGCCAGAACTTCGACGTGGTGAAAACCATGAACGAGCTTGAAGGGCGCCTGGAAGACTTGCTGGTTCCGCTGGACGTGGCCGTAATCGGCTGTATCGTCAACGGTCCCGGCGAGGCCAAGGAAGCGCACATCGGCCTGACTGGCGGTACGCCCAACAACTTGGTGTACATCGACGGCAAGCCCGCTTCGAAACTGACTAACGAAAATCTGGTGGATCAGCTTGAACAGATGATTCGCCAGAAAGCGGCCGAAAAGGTCGAAGCCGACGCAGCGCTCATCGCCCGCGGCTAATAAGAAGAACTCTAAGGATTCTGTGTGAGTAAGTCCCTGCAAGCCATCCGTGGCATGAACGACATCCTTCCGGAGCAAACCCCGCTCTGGCGCTACTTCGAAAACAGCGTCGCGGGATTGCTCGACGGCTACGGCTATCGCCAAATCCGTATGCCAATCGTCGAAGCGACCGAGCTGTTCAAACGCTCCATCGGCGAAGTGACCGACATCGTCGAAAAAGAGATGTACACCTTCGATGACCGCAACGGCGACTCCCTGACCCTGCGTCCGGAAGGCACCGCCAGTTGCGTTCGTGCCGTGCTTGAACACGGTATTTCCGGCGGTGGCCAGGTGCAGAAACTCTGGTACATCGGTCCGATGTTTCGCCATGAGCGTCCGCAAAAAGGACGCTATCGCCAGTTTCACCAAATCGGCGTGGAAGTGTTCAACCTCGACGGTCCGGACATCGACGCGGAATTGATCATTCTGACCTGGCGCCTGTGGGGCCTGCTGGGCATCCGCGATGCGGTGAAACTCGAGCTCAACAGCCTGGGCACCAGCGAAGCGCGCGCCACCTACCGTGACGCGCTCGTGCAGTACTTATCCGCGCGTGCCGATCAGCTGGATGAAGACAGCAAGCGCCGTCTCCACAGCAATCCATTGCGCGTCCTCGACAGCAAAGTGCCGGAAACACAGGCGCTGCTGGTTGATGCACCGAAGCTGGCTGACTACCTCGACGACGCCTCGCGCCTGCACTTCGAAGGCTTGAAGACCCGTTTGGACGCCGCCGGTATTCCGTATGTGCTTAACAGCAAGCTGGTGCGCGGCCTGGATTACTACAGCAAAACCGTTTTCGAATGGGTCACCGACAAACTCGGCGCCCAAGGCACCGTGTGTGCCGGTGGGCGCTACGATGGTCTGGTCGAGCAAATGGGCGGCAAGCCCACGGCCGGCGTGGGTTTCGCCATGGGTATCGAGCGTCTGATTCTGCTGCTCGAAACCCTGGAAAAAGTACCGGAAGAAATTGCGCGCCAAGTCGACGTGTACTTCTGTGCATTTGGCGACGCGGCCGAACTGGCCGGGCTGCAACTGGCCGAGCGTCTGCGTGATCAGATTCCGGGCCTGCGTCTGGTGGTTAACGCCGGCGCCGGTAGTTTCAAAAGCCAGCTGAAGAAAGCGGACAAAAGCGGCGCGTTGTTCGCCGTGGTGCTGGGCGAAGACGAATTGGCTCAGCAAGTGGTAGGTTTCAAACCGCTCCGTGGTCAGGGCGAACAAGAAAATATTGCCTGGGATGCTCTGGCCGAGCACCTGGTAACCCGCTTGCAACAGGCGTGACAGCGGGTTCAAAACACAACCGGTGTGAACACCAGGTTTGAGCATTCAGCAGGTTTAAGGAGCATTGGCGTGTCGAGTACCGAAGACGAACAACTGGCGGATATCAAGGATTGGTGGAACCGCAACGGCAAACCCCTGCTGACCGGTGGCGTGCTCGCCCTGGCAGTCGTGGCGGGCTGGAATTACTGGCACAAGTACCAGACCTCCCAGGCGCAAAATGCCTCGATGCTTTATCAGCAACTGCTGGAAACCACTTTTGACCCAGCCGGCAAACCGGACGTCGCTAAAGTGGCCGAGCTTTCCAACAAGCTTAAAGCCGATTACGCAGGTACTTATTACGCGCAGTACGCCAGCTTGTTCGCGGCGAAAATCGCGGTGGACGCCGGCAAGCTCGACGATGCCGCTGCAGAGCTGAAAACAGTGGTCGACAAGCCTGTTGACGCCACTATTCAGGAACTCGCACGTCAGCGTCTGGCCCGTGTGTTGGCGGCTCAGAACAAAGCTGAAGAAGGTCTCAAGCTGCTTGATGGCGATGCGGAAAAAGCATTCGTTGCCAGCCGCGAAGAGCTTAAAGGCGACCTGCTGGTCAAAGTCGGCCGTGCCGATGATGCCCGCGGCGCTTATGAAAAGGCCAAGGCAGCCCTGTCCGATGAAGCGGCAGTGGGTGGCTTGCAAATGAAGCTCGACGATCTGGCCAAAGGGGATGCGTGAAGTGATGCGCTGGAAATATGCCGCACTGCTGGCCCTGGCCGTTCTTGCCACGGGTTGCAGCAGCACTAGCAAGAAAGAACTGCCACCAGCCGAGCTGCCCGACTTCACCGAAGAAGTTGAGCTGAAAAAAGAATGGAGCCGCTCGATTGGCGATGGCCAGGGCGACACCTTCAACATGCTGGTTCCCGCCATTGATGGCGACACCATCTTCGCCGCTGACGTAAACGGCGAAGTCATGGCCATTAACCGTTTCTCCGGCGACAAGCTGTGGGAAACCGACCTCGACTTGCCTGTATCGGGTGCCGTTGGCGCCGGTAGCGGTCTGGTACTGGTCGGCACCCTGAAGGGCGAAGTGGTTGCCCTGGACGGTGCGACCGGTGAAGAAAAATGGCGCGCCAAGGTCACCAGCGAAGTGCTGGCACCGCCGGCTACTAACGGTGATGTGGTCGTGGTGCAAACCCAGGACGACCGCATCATTGGTCTGGAAGCCAGCAGCGGCGCCCAACGCTGGATCTACGAAAGCACCCCAGCGGTGCTGACCCTGCGCGGCACCGGCGCCCCTGTCGTCAACGACCGTCTGGCCTTCGCCGGCCTGTCCACCGGCAAGGTGATTGCTCTCGACACCCAGCGCGGCTTGCCAGCGTGGGAACAGCGAGTTGCCGTGCCACAAGGTCGCTCCGAGCTGGACCGCGTGGTCGATATCGATGGCGGCTTGCTGCTCTCGGGCAACACGCTGTACGCAGTGACCTACAACGGCCGCGTCGCCGGTCTGGATGCGAGCAATGGCCGCATCATCTGGCAGCGCGAAGCGTCGAGTAACGTCGGCCTGGCCGAGAGCATCGGCAGCGTTTACCTCTGCCTGGCCAATGGCACCGTGGAAAGCGTCGATGAGCGTTCCGCTTCGGCGCTGTGGAGCAATGAATCCTTGGCGCGCCGTGAGTTGTCGGCGCCGGAAGTGTTCTCCAGCTACATTGCCTTTGGCGACTTCGAAGGCTACTTGCACTTGGTCAGCCAAGTAGACGGTCGTTTTGTCGGGCGTACGCGCATCGACAGCGACGGTCTGCGTGCTCGGCCATTGGTGGTCGCCGACTGGCTGTACGCCTTCGGTAACAGCGGTGAGTTGGTTGCGCTGACCATCAAGTAGGTGGGGCTCAGCGGGCGGCTCCCACTATGGAGCAACCCGCTGGCTAACCTACGCTTCATGAGTCCGGCCGCTGCCGTTCGACGGTAGCGGCCTTTGTGTTTTCTGCAATTGAGTGGAGGGGCCGCATGGTTCCCGTAATCGCCCTGGTGGGCCGTCCTAACGTCGGCAAGTCCACCTTATTTAACCGCCTGACCAGAAGTCGCGACGCCATCGTCGGTGACCTGGCTGGTCTGACCCGTGATCGCCAGTACGGTGAAGCCAAATGGCAAGGGCGAACCTACATCCTGATCGACACCGGCGGTATCTCCGGTGACGAGCACGGCATGGACGAAAAAATGGCCGAGCAATCGCTGCTAGCCATTGAAGAAGCTGACGTAGTGCTGTTCCTCGTGGACTCGCGTGCAGGCTTCACCGCCGCCGACCAGATGATTGGCGAGCACCTGCGCAAGCGCAACAAAACCTCCTACGTGGTGGCCAACAAGGTCGACAACATCGACCCCGACTTGGCGCGCGCCGAGTTCGCCCCACTGGGCATGGGGGACGCGATTCCGATTGCGGGCGCCCATGGTCGCGGCATTGCGCAGATGATGGAAATTGCCTTGGGCAGCTTTCCTAAAGATGACGCTGAAGAGCCGGAAGACGGCGAAGAAGAGGTGGTTGCTGAAGGTCAGGAAGCCAAGCGCATTCCAGGCCCGAGCGAAAAAGACGGCATCAAGATCGCCATCATTGGCCGGCCTAACGTCGGCAAGTCGACGCTGGTGAACCGCATGCTCGGCGAAGACCGGGTCATCGTCTACGACCAACCCGGCACCACCCGCGACAGCATTTACATTCCCTTCGAGCGTAACGAAGAGAAGTACACCCTGATCGACACGGCCGGTGTGCGCAAACGCGGCAAGATCCACGAAGAGGTGGAGAAGTTCTCCGTCGTTAAAACCCTGCAAGCGATCAAAGACGCCAACGTCGTGATCTTTGTAATGGACGCCCGCGAAGGCGTGGTCGATCACGACCTTAACCTGTTGGGTTTTGCCTTGGAATCCGGCCGCGCCCTGGTGATCGCACTGAACAAGTGGGATGGCATGGAGCCGAGCGAGCGCGACTACGTCAAAACCGAATTGCAGCGTCGCCTGTTTTTCGTCGACTTCGCCGACATCCACTTCATTTCCGCACTGCATGGCACCGGCGTGGGCAACCTGTACCAGTCGGTGCAGAACGCTTTTAAATCCGCTGTTACGCGCTGGCCTACCAGCCGTCTGACGCAGATTCTCGAAGATGCCGTCAGCGAGCACGCTCCACCCATGGTTGGCAGCCGTCGCATCAAATTGCGCTACGCCCACTTGGGCGGTGCCAACCCGCCGCTGATCGTGATTCACGGTAACCAAGTGGAAGCGGTGCCGAAGTCCTATGTTCGTTACCTGGAAAATACGTACCGCCGCGTTTTGAAGCTGGTCGGCACGCCGATTCGGATTGAATTCAAAGGTGGCGAGAACCCGTACGAGGGTAAGAAAAACACCCTGACGGATCGCCAGGTAAACAAGAAACGCCGCCTTATGTCGCACCACAAGAAGGCTGACAAGAAGCGCCGCGACAAGAAGTAATGGGTTCGGCAACGATCGGCTGCGCGTCGGCATTGCTGGCTCTGGAGTCGTGGGGCTGCGCAGGTTGGTAGACCAAAAGCTTCGCGGCTGAAGCCGCTCCTACAAAAGGCCCGCCGTTGAGGTTTGTGTAGGAGCGGCTTCAGCCGCGATCCCTGCAAACGGCAAGCTCAAGCAGTGGCGGCAAAAACGGTTATAGCGATAGACGAAAGGGCACCTGCGGGTGCCCTTTTTCGTGTCCGACCGATCCGTTATCCTCGCCCGTCATGGCCGCACCAGAGCCATCAATGCTCACACCAGGAAGACGTGATGATCACCAGCAAGTTGCCCAACATCGGCACCACCATTTTTACTCGCATGTCTCAGTTGGCTAACGAGGTCGGTGCGCTGAATCTGTCCCAGGGCTTCCCGGACTTTGATGGTCCGCAGGCGCTGCTCGATGCGGTCGCCCGCCATGTTCACAGTGGGCATAACCAGTACGCGCCGATGACGGGCCTGCCCGCTTTGCGTGAGCAGGTGGCGGCAAAGATCGCAGCTTGCTACGGCCGACACGTTAGCGCCGACAACGAAATCACGATTACTCCTGGCGCGACCCAGGCGATTTTTTGTGCGATTCAGACGCTGATTCGCCCGGGCGACGAGGTGATTGTTTTCGACCCGAGCTACGACAGCTATGAGCCGTCGGTTGATCTGGCCGGTGGGCGCTGCGTTCATATCCCGCTCAGCCAACCGGACTTCGGCATCGACTGGCAACGTCTGGCCGACGCCATCTCTGCGCGCACCCGTTTGATCATTCTCAACAGCCCGCACAACCCCAGCGGCGCGCTTATTTCGCGCGCTGACCTGGACCAACTGGCCGAGCTGATCCGCGACCGCGATATCTACCTGATCAGTGACGAGGTGTACGAACATCTGGTGTTCGATGGCCGCACGCATGACAGCGTGCTGGCGCATGACGAGCTGTACGAGCGCGCGTTTGTGGTCAGCTCCTTCGGCAAGAGCTACCACGTCACCGGCTGGAAAACCGGCTACGTGGTCGCCCCGCCCGCGCTCAGCGCGGAACTGCGCAAAGTGCATCAGTACGTCAGCTTTTGTGGCGTCACTCCGTTGCAATGGGGATTGGCTGACTTCATGGCGGCGAACCCGCAGCACGTAAATGAGCTGCCGGCGTTCTACCAAGACAAGCGCGATCTTTTCTGTGATCGCCTGCAATCTTCGAAATTTCGCTTCACCCGCACGGCCGGAACCTTCTTCCAGCTGGCCGACTACTCGGCCATTCGCGACGATCTGGATGACGTCGCCATGGCTGAGTGGCTCACCCGCGAGCACCGGGTTGCGGTCATTCCTATTTCAGTGTTCTACCAAGAACCGCCGCAGGGCTTGCGGCTAGTGCGGTTCTGCTTTGCCAAACGTGAAGAAACCCTTATTCAAGCCGCGGAGCAGCTATGTCGGATTTAACCAGCGGACGCGACATCAGTAGTCTTTCTGACCTCAAGTTGGCGCTGGTGCAAACCACGCTGGCCTGGCACGACCCGGCGGCCAACTTTAGCCACTTCGAGGCGTTGCTGGAGCAAGCCCACGGCGCGCATTTGGTGGTGCTGCCGGAAATGTTCACCACCGGTTTTTCCATGGACTCCGCCACCTTGGCCGAGCCGGAGGAGGGCACCACGTACGCCTGGCTTCGCCAGCAGGCCAAACGCCTGGATGCGGTTATCACTGGCAGCGTGATCATTCAGGCCGCCGACGGCAGCCACCGCAATCGCCTGTTATGGGCGCGCCCGGATGGCGAGATTTTGCATTACGACAAGCGCCATCTGTTCCGTATGGCCGGCGAGCACAAGCACTACAGCCCGGGCGAGCGCCAGGTGCAGATGGAGTTGCACGGCTGGCGGATTCGGCCGCTGATTTGCTACGACCTCCGGTTCCCCGTGTGGAGCCGCGACCCTCATAACACCGATCTGTTGCTTTACACCGCCAACTGGCCGGCGGCGCGCCGTCTGCACTGGAATCGGCTGCTGCCGGCGCGTGCGATTGAAAACCTTTGCTTCGTCGCTGCCGTGAACCGTATCGGCAACGACGGTAAAGGCCATCCTTATAGTGGCGACAGCCAGGTGCTCGATTTTCAGGGCGAGCCACTGCTGGAGGCGAACGCTGGCGACGGCGTGTTCAGTGTTGTGCTCAAAGCGGCTGACCTGGCCGCTTATCGCACGCGCTTCCCGGCGTATCTGGATGCTGACGCCTTCACGCTTTAACCCGCCGACTAGCAGCGGCGTTAGAAGCGAAGCAGGCCGGCCCGGGGAAGAATTTCATTGTTCTCCATCAGCATCCCGCCTTCAGTGTTCAACTCTGACAACCGGCCTGTGATGTTCAGCGACTCAAGCCCGTGGATGATTGAGTCACGCCGGTTGTGCACGATGTCGGCGGTTATGCTGACTTGCAGGCCATCGAGGGTCGACTCCTGGTCGTTAGTCGCTTTTTTGCCGGCATCGATAACAAGGTTGCCGCCGCTGCTGATCATCGATTCCGTGCGGTTGTAAAAATCGCCGGCGGAGGTCAGCGTAAGGTCTTCCCAAGTCGTCAGAATTGCGCCGTGCTCGTTGATAAACGACTGACCACTGCTCATGGTCAGATTGCCCGTGCTGAAGATCATGCCGGTGTTGGTCAAGTTGCCCTTGGCCGTGACCGATGTTGTTCCGCCCGAGTCAATCTGCGCCGCCGTTGTCACGCTGGTACCTGCGTTTAACTCGATGTTGCCTGAAGCGGCTATGGTCGAATCGGATTCGCTGTGCAGGCTGCTTTTGGAATCAATGCGGATATCACCAAGCGAAGCAAGGCGCGCTCCGCTGTCGAGTTGGAACGTGTAGGCGGCTAGGTCTATGTGTCCGGCAGCCGTTACGTGGCTGGCATTCACCAAATAAAGATCGGATTTCATCAACACATCACCGCCGGCCGATACGGGGTTGTGCAGGTAGATACTCTCGTCTGATGAAAGTTGAATGTTGCCGCCGGCGAACAGGCCAGGCTCTTGGGCAAAGGACTGAGGCGGCTGGACGTCGCCACTCGCTTTCACGATCTCGATGTCACCACTGGCCCGTATGACGATGTCGCCACTCACATGCATCGCTCCGGCATGACGCACGCCAGGGCCTTCTTCGGTGCTGATCAATGCGATGTGGCCGCCGTACATGGCGCCGGCGGCGGAACCATCAATTGCAATCTCCGGCCGGCCTTGGTCGGCCCTGGCACCTTTGCTGATGCTGCGGTTGAGCACATCGTATTGGTTGGAGCCGGCGATGAGCTGGACGTCTGCAGTGGCGTGCGGCGCGCCGATGCTCCCATTCAAAACAATGGCGCGGGCGATCACGTCGAAATAGCTGAGGCCGCTGGTGTCGACGCCAGCAGCATTGATCACCACCCTGTTGCCATTGGCGGGGACGCTCAGCTTAAGCCCATCGGCGCCGTTCGGGATTGCCGTAGTGGCCGCGAAGCCTCTGACGTTGAGGGTGGTAACGCCGTTGAGCGTCAGGCCATTGGGGTTGGCAATAATGAGGTCGGCGCGGGCGCCGAACACCTCAAGAATGCCTTCGATGTGGCTGGGCTGCATGCCCGTTACTTCGCCGAGAATCAGGGTAGCGTTGGTGCTCAGGTTTGGGTTGGCGGGCAGTGCGCCGGCCAACTGACTTTGTCCGTGCTCCGTGCTGTTGTTGAAAACCACACCCGGATTCTTAACGTCAAAGTGCTCGAATCGATTGTGGGAAATGCCGTGGCTGTTGGGCGCCACAATGTTAATGACTGGCACGCCCGATGCGGAAACCGTGGAGACAGGGAGATCCGCGCGGCCGGTGATCACGATTTCGGCCGGGGCGAGGCTTGAAAAACACGCCGCGGCTAAGGCGAGTAACGAAGAAAGCGGCGGGGTGCGGCCTGGAAGTAACCGCGACGATTGGTGATGCTTTACGTTGTTTATGGGTTTCAAAGCGCTGTTCTCTATCTTGATTAATTGAGACACAGGCTAGCCACCTCGGATTTTGCTTATGCAGCACGGCTCGCTGCGGGCCGTAGGTAGTCTCTTTCTTACCCCAGGTTTTGGTGTAAGAAAACTCTGCTTGGATGTCTAGCACAACGAAAAAGGGCAGCCCATGGGCTGCCCTTTTCTCATCACGTTTACATCATTCTGCCAGAGCCACTTCTGGTGTTTCCGGTGGCTTTGGCAGCGACGACAGCAGCGCCATGATCAGCGCCGCCAGATAGGGCAAGGACTGCACCAGCAGCATCGCCACCCAGAACTTAACATCGTTGCTTGGGAAGCCCTGAACGATGCCGATGCCCACCGCAGCGCCCCACAGCAGCAGCATGATGAAGACTTCCTCACGCGCTTCGGCCATGGCCACCATAAAGCCGTGGCTGGAGCGCATTTTCGGCGTGCGGAAGAACGGGATGCTGGTGGTGAAGAAGCCGTACAGCACCGCCTTGGCGATGGTGTGCGACAACGCCAAGCCAGCCAGCGCCGCGCAGAACGCATCCTTCAAGTTAACGCCAACCGCGCGCTGATAGAGGAACACGATCTTGCCGAATTTGAAGAAGAACAGCGCCAGTGGCGGAATAGCGAAAATCAGCAACGGTGGGTCGACCCGCTGCGGCACGATAATCATCGCTGCCGACCACAACAGGGCGCCTGCGGTGAAGAAGATATTCAAGCCGTCGGCAACCCACGGCAGCCAACCGGCGACGAAGTGGTAACGCTGACCGCGTTTGAGCTCGGTTTCTTTACCGCGGAACAGTTGGCGGGCATGGCCTTTCATAATCTGAATGGCGCCATAGGCCCAACGGAAGCGCTGCTTTTTGTAGTCGATAAAGGTATCGGGCATCAGGCCCTTACCGAAGCTGTCGTAGGCATACGCAGCGGAATAGCCTTTTTCGAACACCCGCAGGCCCAGCTCGGCGTCTTCGCAGATGGTCCAGTCGGCCCACTTCAGTTCGTCCATCACGGTGCGACGAATCATGGTCATGGTGCCGTGCTGGATGATCGCGTCGCGGTCGTTGCGGGTCACCATGCCGATGTGGAAGAAGCCTTTGTACTCGGCGTAGCAGAGCTTTTTGAAGGCGCTGCCATCTTGGTCGCGGTAGTCCTGCGGCGATTGCACCACGGCGATTTTCGGATCGGCGAAGTGCGGCACCATGTGCTTGAGCCAGTTCGGGTCGACGCAGTAGTCCGAGTCGATAACCGCCACCACTTCAGCATCCGGCGCGGTGTGCGGCAGGATGTAGTTCAGTGCGCCGCCTTTGAAACCATGCAGCGGCGCCACGTGGAAGAAACGGAAACGCGGGCCGAGCTCTTCGCAGTAAGCCTGTACCGGTTCCCATACGGCCGGATCTTTGGTGTTGTTGTCGATGATCAACACTTCAAAGTCGGGGTAATCGAGGGCGGCCAAGGCGTCGAGGGTTTGTTTCACCATCTCCGGCGGCTCGTTGTAGCACGGCACGTGAATCGACACTTTCGGCCGGTACGTGCTGTCGCCGCTCACGGGAATAAACGGACGGCGGCGCTTGTGAACCCACACCGCCTCGGCCAGTTCGTGCGCCTCGGTAAGCAGCACGATAAATACGCCGATAGCACCCACGCCCAGCAACAGGCCGACCGTGAGGCTGAACCAGGTGCTGTATTGCTGGCTGTAGTCGTAGCCGATCCACACCAATACCGAACCGCCGGCGAAAGCCACGAAGGTCAGGAAGGTGCGACCGCGTTGGCGCAGGGCGCTGCCGTCAATCAGCAGCAAGGCCAGGGCCAGCATCGCCAGTACCACCGAACCGATGGCCAATACGCGCCACTGCGGAATAGCGACAACCGGGCCTTCAAACGCGAACTTCTGTTGGCGCGCGGCGTTGAACACGCCCCAGTACGCGCCTACGGAACCTTCGTCGCTGGCCTTCCACGGTTGGTCGAAGGCTTCGATCACGAAGTAGTTGTAGCCTTTGGCATTCAGCGTGTTGACCAGGGTGCGCAGGTAAATGGCCTGGTCCGCCTGGGTGGCGTCCGCACCGCCGCGCATACGGCCGTTGCTCGGCCAGCCGACTTCCGATAGCAGCAATGGTTTTTTCGGGAAGATCCGTTTCAGGTCGCGCGCGCGGTCGAGCACGAACTGCGTTGAGTCTTCCATGGGAATGAATTCCCAGTACGGCAGGATGTGCGCAGCCACCAGGTCGGTGTGGTTAGCCAACTGGGGGTATTTCTCCCAGATGTGCCACTGCTCCGAGGTCGTCACCGGCACTTTCACCTGCGCGCGAACGCGGTCGATGAAGCTCATCAGTTGCTTGGGCGTTACTTCGCGGCGGAACAGCGCCTCGTTACCCACCACCACGCGAACTACGCTGCGGGATGAGTTGGCGATTTCGATACCCCGGGCGATTTCGCGCTCGTTGCGCTCCTCGTCCGGGCTGATCCAGATGCCCAGGGTGACGCGCAAGCCGAACTCTTCGGCCAGCTTGGGAATGTCGCCCAAGGTGCCGTCCACAGAATAGGTGCGCACGTTGTCGGTGTGCTTGCTGAGAAGACTGAGGTCTTCACGCATTTGCTCGTCGGTGGGGTATTGATCTTTCTGCGGGTTCTGGTCGAGCCGGAACGGCGAGAAGGAAAAACCGGAGATTTGTTCAGGCCAATCCGGTGCACTGACCGGACGGTTATACAGTGCCCAGATGCCGGTGAAGAGCGCGGCGATTGCCACGAATACCACCAGGTTGAGTCCAAATTTACGCGATGACATAGACGTTTCAGGTTCCAAAGGGTGGAACGGAGAGGTGCCGGCGAGCGCCGGTCGGCGCGCATCCTACTCCGGCGATAAATGGCTGTATAGCGCAGCTCATTTACCCGGTTTTATCGCCCGCAAACCTTGGTCAGCGCCGTCTGTCATTAGTTCGCCATCAGCCAGAACGCGCGGGATCCATCGGTGTGCAGTACCGGTGGCAGTTAAGCATAAGCAGGCATCGCTGCGCACGCGCCAGGCCATACTCAAACGTGCGCGACGGCACGCGCTGAACCAGGCGTTTTACCGTCGGTACTTGGGCCTGGCGACCGCGCTCCCTATAATGCGCGCCGATTTGCCGGCTGCCCGCGCTAAGCGGGTGCCGTTATAGAGGTGCTGTGATGAGTACAGATGAACAACGCTTTGGCGGCATCGCCCGCTTATATGGTCGCGACGGTTTGGCGCGCCTGGGGGCCGCTCACGTCGCCGTGGTCGGCATCGGTGGCGTTGGCTCATGGACGGCCGAAGCGCTGGCGCGCAGTGGCGTCGGCGAAATCTCGCTGTTCGACCTGGACGACGTCTGCGTCAGCAACACCAACCGGCAAATCCATGCACTGCAGGGCGCGATTGGCCAGTCCAAGGTCGAAGTCATGGCTGAGCGCATTCGCGCGATCAACCCCGCTTGCGTGGTGCACGCGGTCAGCGACTTCGTCACGCGCGAGACCATGGCGCAGTACATCACCGTGCAGCTCGATTGCGTGATCGACTGCATCGACAGCGTCAACGCCAAGGCCGCGCTTATCGCTTGGTGCAAGCGCCGCAAGATTCAAATCATCACCACCGGTGGCGCGGGCGGGCAGATTGACCCGTTGTTGATTCAGGTTGGCGATCTGAACAAAACCGTCAACGACCCGCTGGCCTCCAGCGTGCGTTCGGCGCTGCGTCGTGACTATGGTTTTTCGCGCACGCCGGGCCGTCACTACAGCGTGCCCTGCGTGTACTCGCGCGAGCAGCTGCGCTACCCGAAACCCGACGGCAGCATCTGCCTGGAGAAAAAGTTCGTTGGCGATGGCGTGAAGCTCGACTGCGCGGGCGGCTTTGGCGCGGTGATGATGGTGACCGCCACCTTTGGGATGGTGGCGGCGGCCAAGGCGGTGGATAAGTTGGTGGCCGGGGTTCGTCGGCCTTCGGAACGGATGCCGGGGTGACGGCGATGCTTGAGTTGAGGTGTTGCTGGCGGGATGTGTTTCCTGTGGGGGCCAATCGCGGCTGAAGCCGCTCCCACCGGTTGTTCGTGCTTGTGTACCCAGAAACTTACCGAGTTGTGACGTGCTTTTCACAGCGCCTCAGGCACACTGCAAGCGCCTCCGGTTCGCCGGTTTTCTTGCGGATTTTTTCATGTCCTATCCCTCGTTCAAGGCGCGTCGCCTGCCTGTCGCATTGCTGTTGTCCACTGTGCTGCTGGGCGCCTGCGCCAGTAAGCCCAACGATTTGCGTAATCCCCACGAAGCGATTGCCGCCTTTGCGGACAAGTCTTATCAGGCGCCGATTCACGGCTCGGTCCAGGGCTGGGAGGCGCAGTTCACCGTGGCCGAGCAGGCCGTTGATGTCACCTGGCTCGCCCCGGCGCAAGGCGCTGCGCCGGTGCCGTTAGTGGTGTTCTTGCCCGGCCTCGGTGAAGGCGCGGGCGCGGGGCTGCAATGGCGTAAGGCGTGGGCGCAGGCGGGTTATGCCGTGGTGTCGATTCAGGCGCCGCAGGTCGGTCGCGGCATTTATTCCAGTAGCGAGGCGCAGGCCGGCACCTTTCGCGGTATCGCTCAGCGCGCCTATGCGGATCCCGCGTTGAAAGCACGCCTCAACGCCGTTGCGCAGGTGCTTAATCAATTGCGCGTACGCGGCCAGGGTGGTGACGCGCAGGTCGCGGGTGTCGACTGGAACACGCTGGCCATCGCCGGCTACGACCTGGGCGCGCAAAGCGCTGCGGCGTTGGCAGGCGACAGCATGCTCCCCGGTTGGCAGCCCAAAGCGGTGCTGCTGCTAAGCCCCTACGTCGGCCCCGGCGTTGCTGCCGCGCGCGTCGATGTACCGCTGCTGAGCGTGACCGGCCCCCACGATGAGGACCCGTTCAGTTGGGTGGAATCTCCAGAGCGGCGCCAGGCCATTTGGCGAGGCAATCCCAATCCTGGCAGCTATCAGTTGATCGCGAAAAATGCCCAGCATCCTTTGTTCAGCGGTTCGTTGGACGAATTACCTGGGCCAGACGATGCCGAGCAAAAACGCCCGCCCCGTGACCCTGACCTGGGCGCCGGCGCAGGTGGTCGCGACGGCACCAGCGGCCCGCCCGGCGCCGACGGTGGCGAAACGCCGAAGCGTCGTCCGCGGCCCGACACCATGGGCCACGGGCAAGACAGTCAGAACTGGTTTGATGCCCATCAAGTCGCCAACGTACAGGCGGTGAGTACGGCGTTTCTCGACGCCACGCTGCGTCAGTCGGCCGAAGCCAAAACGTGGCTGGGTACTGAGGCGGCCAAGGCCATTGGCCCGGCTGCGTCTATCGAGGCGCGTTAGCGGTCAGTTCCGCCATACGCGTGAGCACGGCTTGCAAGCCGTTGCTGCGCGAGGGCGACAGGTGACGGGCCAGGCCGAGCTGGGCAAACCAGTCGGCCAGGTCGAGCTGTTTCAGGTCGTCTGCCGCTAGGCCGTTAACCCGCACCAATAACAGCGCCAGCAGCCCACGAATCAGGCGGGCATCGCTGCTGGCGCGAAATTGCCAGCCGTCACCCTGCTGCGCGCCCACCAACCACACCTGGCTCTCGCAGCCGGTGACGCGAGTGCCCTCGGTGCGTTCCTCGTCAGCCAGTGGCGCCAGCTGTTCGCCCCAGCTCATCAGAAGGCGGGCCCGTTGTTCCCAACTCATCGGTTCGCTGAAGGCCGCCAGGGCGGCGTGGGCAGCGCTCGGCAGGTTCATTGCAAAATCTCCAGGGCCTGGTCCAGCGCGGCGAAAAAGCGCTGCAGGTCGCTGCTGTCGTTGTACAAGCCCAGCGACGCGCGAATCGCACCCGGCAACCCGAGGCCGCGCAGTAAGGGCATTGCACAGTGGTGGCCGGCGCGTACGGCGATGCCTTGTTCGGTGAGCAAATGCGCCAGGTCGGCGCTGTGCACGTCTTCGACCACGAAGCTGGCCAGCGCGATATCCGGCTCGCCTAACAGGCGTACGCCAGCGCGGGCTTTGAGGCCCGCCACCAATTCTTGATGCAAGGCCGTTTCGTGGGCGAGCACCGCGTGCGCGTCGAGGCTGGCGAGGTAGTCTAGCGTCGCGCCAAGGGCAATAACGGAGGACACCGCCGGCGTGCCAGCTTCGAACCCGAGCGGTGCCGGGCGAAACTTGGCGGTGTAGTAGTCGGTTTGCAGCAGCATTTCGCCGCCAAACTGCCACGGCAGCACGCGTTCCAGGGCGGCGGCGCGGCCGTACAGCACGCCGACGCCGTCCGGGCCGTAGAGCTTGTGGCTTGAGCACACGTAGAAGTCGCAAGCCAATTGCTGCACGTCATGGCGGCCGTGAACCACGCCTTGCGCTCCATCAATCACCGTTATGGCGCTATGCGCCTTCGCCATGGCCACCAACTCACATACCGGCTGCCAGGTGCCCAGCACGTTGGACAGTTGGCTCACCGCCAACAAGCGCGTGCGCGGGCCGATCACGTGTTCGGCCGCCGCCAGGTCGATGCGTCCTTCGGCCGTCACCGGCAACACAATCAGCGCCAGGTCGCGGCGCTGCGCCAGTTGTTGCCAAGGCAGCAAGTTGGCGTGGTGTTCCAAGGCGCTGATGACAATTTCGTCGCCAGAATGGAAATGCTCTTCGAGCCCATAAGCCAACAGGTTCAGCGCTTCGGTGGCGCCGCGCGTGAAGACGATTTCCTCACTGCTGGCAGCATTCAACCAGCGCGCCGCTGTGCCCCGGGTTGCTTCAAACGCGCGCGTGGCTCGTTCGCCCGGTAAATGCTGGGCACGGTGCACGTTGGCCGCGCCCGCGCTGTAGTAGCCGAGCAGCGCATCGATCACGGCTTGCGGTTTCTGTGAAGTGGCGGCGCTGTCGAGGTAGGTCTGGCCTTCGGCTGCGAGGGCAGCGAGGGCGGGGAAGTCAGAGCGCCAGGGAGAATGGATGAGCATCTGAGACCCTGGGTCGATTTACGGAAGGGGTGGACCGGCACTGCGCTTCGGCCGCGAGGCTTTTGCTTAAAAGCTCGCGGCTGAAGCCGCTCCTACAGGAGTCGTCCGGCGTCTGTTGGATCAGTTGTGCGCGTGCAGGGCTTCGTTGAGCTCGATCGCGGTCTTGTGCGATTTGGCTTCAACGGCGCCGGTCTGCGAGTTGCGACGGAACAGCAGATCAGGCTGGCCGGCCAGATCGCGAGCCTTGAGCACTTTTACCAGTTGGTTCTGGTCGTCCAACAGCGCGACTTTGGTGCCGGCCGTGATGTACAGACCCGACTCTACGGTATTGCGGTCGCCCAACGGAATGCCGATGCCGGCGTTCGCGCCGATCAGGCAGCCTTCGCCCACGCTGATAACGATGTTACCGCCGCCGGACAACGTGCCCATGGTCGAGCAACCGCCGCCCAGATCCGACCCTTTGCCCACGAACACGCCAGCCGACACGCGGCCTTCGATCATGCCTGGGCCTGCGGTGCCGGCGTTGAAGTTGATAAAGCCTTCGTGCATTACCGTGGTGCCTTCGCCCACATACGCGCCGAGGCGGATACGCGAGCTGTCCGCCAGACGCACGCCAGCAGGCACGACGTAGTCAGTCATTTTCGGGAATTTATCCACCGAGAACACTTCCAGTAGTTCGCCTTTGAGGCGCGCTTCCAGTTGACGTTCTGCCAGTTCGCTTAGGTCGACCGCACCTTGACTGGTCCACGCCACGTTCGGCAGCAGCGGGAAAATGCCGGCCAGGCTTAGGCCATGTGGCTTGACCAAACGGTGGGAGAGCAGGTGCAGCTTCAGGTAAGCCTCGGGCGTGGACGTCAACGCGGCGTCTTCGGCCAGCAGGGTCGCCACCAGCGGGCGCTGGCTTTCGGCCAGGCGGGTGAGCAGGGCGGCTTGCGCGGCATCGACATTTTTCAGCAGGTCGGCCAGTTCGCCAGCCTGATTGCTGGTGAAAGCGACCGCTTGGTTGCCGCCGCTGTAGCCGAGTTTGGCGCTGACTTTGGCGACCAGTTCTTCGGACGGGTTGAGCAGCGGCAGGGCGTAGAACACTTCCAACCAGTTGCCTTCGCGGTTTTGAGTGCCGACGCCGAAGGCCAGGCTGAACAGGGAATTGGACATAGTGTTTCCTCTTGCTGAATTAGGTCGACGCGCCGGTTGGCGGCGGTTGTCACGGTGTTATTGCGCGTGCCTGGTCATGGCCAGGCCACGGGTTATTCGCGGTGCAAGTGCCCTACTTGAAAGCGGCCGAATAGCTATCAGGCTGGAAACCGAGCAGGGTTTTGCTGCCCAGGTCGAGCACCGGGCGTTTGATCATCGACGGCTGCGCCACCATCAGCTCAATCGCCTTGCTCTGGTCGAGGTCGCTTTTGTCAGCGTCGCTCAATTTGCGAAATGTGGTGCCGGCGCGGTTAAGCACTTTTTCCCAACCATGTTCGTTGCACCATTGCTGCAAATGCTCACGGTCGATGCCTACGGCTTTGTAGTCGTGAAAGGTGTAATCGACCTTGTGCTCGTCCAGCCAGGTACGGGCTTTTTTCATCGTGTCACAGGCTTTGATGCCGTAGAGGGTGATGCTCATGCGTTTGCCTTGTTCTGAAGGAAGGCGCGAATCCGCGTGGCGGCTTCCACGCATTCGGCCAGCGGGGCGACCAAGGCCATGCGCACGCGGCCGGCGCCGGGGTTGAAGCCGTCGACCTCGCGAGAAAGATACGAGCCAGGTACCACCGTCACGTGTTCCTGAGCGAACAATTCACGGGTGAAGTCGGCGTCGTCCATCGGCGTTTTCGCCCACAGATAGAAGCCACCGTCTGGGCGTTTCACATCCATCACCGGCTGCAGTATTTCCAGCACGGCGTCGTATTTTTCCCGGTACAGGTCGCGGTTAGCGCGCACATGGGCTTCGTCGTTCCAGGCGGCCACGCTGGCCAGCTGGGTTTGTACCGGCATGGCGCAGCCGTGGTAGGTACGGTACAGCAGGAATGATTTCAGGATTGCGGCATCGCCGGCGACGAACCCGGAGCGCAAGCCCGGCAGGTTCGAGCGTTTGGACAAACTGTGGAACACCACGCAGCGGGCGAAGTCACTGCGACCCATAGCGGCGCAGGCGCTGAGCAGGCCGGCCGGTGGATTGGCTTCGTCGAAATACAACTCGCTGTAGCACTCGTCGGCGGCGATGACGAAATCGTACTGGTCAGCCAGCTTGATCAGCTTTTGCAGCGTTTCCTGTGGAATCAGCGCGCCGGTCGGGTTGCCGGGCGAGCACAGGAACAGTATCTGGCAGCGCTGCCAGACGTCGGCCGATACCGCGTCGAAGTCCGGGTTGAAGCCGTTCTCTTCCAGGCACGGCAGGTAGTGCGGCTTGGCACCGGCCAGCAGGGCCGCGCCTTCGTAGATTTGGTAGAACGGGTTCGGGCTGACCACCAGACCGTCATCGCTGCGCTGCACCACGGTTTGCGTGAAGGCAAACAACGCTTCGCGCGTGCCGTTGACCGGCAGCACGTGGCGCGCGGCGTCGAGCCAGCCGGCCGGCACGTTGAAACGCCGCTCGCACCACTGCGCAATCGCCTCGCGCAGTGCGGGAATGCCCAGCGTCGTTGGGTACACCGCCAACTGGTCGAGGTTGTCACTCAGGGCCTTGGCGACGAAATCGGGCGAGCGGTGTTTGGGCTCGCCAATCGACAAGGCAATGGCGCGTTTATCGGCCGGCGGCTGAGCACTGGCCAGCAGGGCGCGGAGCTTTTCAAACGGGTAGGGCTGCAGGTTGTTCAGGGCGTCATTCATGTGCGGCGTGTCGTTCTATTCAAATACTGATTCGGGAAAGCTCGACCCGATTGCCGTCGGCATCGGAGAGCTGTTCGATGATCGCGTCCTGCAAGCGGGCACACAGGTCGGGATCGGAAAGCGGTTGGTTGCGCGCATCGGTGACAAAAAACACGTCTTCCACGCGCTCGCCCAGGGTGGCGATCTTGGCGTTCTGCAACGACAAGTCGAAGTCGAGGAATATCTTGCCAATGCGGGCCAGCAAGCCAGGGCGGTCCGGTGACGTCAGCTCGAGCACGGTGACCGGGCGCCCGGCGTCGTTGGAAATGATCACCTGCGGCGCGAACGCGAAGTGCTTGAGCTGACGCGGCACGCGGCGCTGGATGATGGTCGGGTAGTCATCCGGATGGCTCAGGGCGCTGACCAGCCCTTCGCGAATTTCCTTGATGCGCGCCGGGTTATCGCCAATCGAGCCGCCATCGGCGTCGAGCACCACGTAGGTGTCGAGGGTGAACTGGCTGGTCGAGGTAATTACGCGGGCGTCATGGATGTTCAGGTTCAACTGGTCCATGGCCGCCACGGTTACGGCGAAGAAATCATGCTGGTCAGGCGCATAAATGAAGATTTGCGTGCCGCCTTCGAATTCTCGCTGGGTCGTTTCCTTGATCAGCACCAGCGGGTCGTGCGCGGAGCTGTGTTGCAGGATGGCGTCGGTGTGCCAAGCCACGTCGCCTGCGGTGTGGCGCAGGAAATAGTCATCGCCCAATTGCGACCACAGCTGTTCGGCGTCGTCAGGGTCGGTGCCGCTGCGCACCAGAATGTCGAGCGCCGCGTTTTGGGTCTGGCGAATCTGTTCTTCGCGGTCGACCGGATGCTCCAGCCCACGGCGCAACGCGCGCTTGGTTTCGCTGTAGAGCTGGCGTAGCAGGCTGGCGCGCCAGGAGTTCCAGAGGGTCGGGTTGGTGGCGTTGATGTCGGCGACAGTGAGCACGTAGAGGTAATCGAGGTGCACCTGATCACCCACCAGTTGGGCGAAGTCGTGGATCACCTGCGGGTCGGACAAGTCTTTGCGCTGGGCCGTTGTCGACATCACCAGATGGTTTTGTACCAGCCAGACGATCAGGCGGCTGTCCCAGGCGGGCAACTGATGCCGTTCGCAGAAGGCCTGGGCGTCGACCGCGCCAAGCTCGGAATGGTCGCCGCCGCGACCTTTGCCGATGTCGTGGTACAGGCCGGCCAGGTAAATAAGCTCGGGCTTAGGCAGCGTGCCCATCAGCTTACTGGCGAGCGGAAATTTCTCGGAAATCGGCGTGTACTGCAGCTTGCGCAGGTGCTTGATCAAATTCAGCGTGTGCGCATCGACGGTGTAGATGTGGAACAGGTCGTGCTGCATTTGCCCAACGATGTCGCCGAACTCCGGCAAGTAACGGCCGAGAATGCCGTAGCGGTTCATCCGTCGCAGGTTGCGATGAATGCCGATCTCGCACTTGAATAGTTCGATAAACAGGCTGGTGTTGCGGATGTCTTTGCGGAACTCGTCGTCAATCAGGTGCCGGTGTTCACGCAGCAGGCGCACGGTGTCGGCACGCACGCCTTTGATTTCCGGGTTCTGCGCCATCAGCACAAACACTTCGAGAATCGCGAACGGGGTGCGCTTGAAGACGTTGGACGACGTGACTTCGATGTAGCCGTCGCGCAGCTGGAAGCGGCTGTTGATCGGCAGTACCTGGCGACCCTCTTCGCTGCGCAGAATCACCTCTTCGAAGTGCTGCACCACCAGCTCACTGAGCTCGGAAATGCTCATCACCACGCGGTAGTAGTTCTGCATAAAGTGTTCGATGGCCAGCTTGCCGTTGCTGTCTTCAAAGCCCAGCAGCGTGGCGATGGCGCGCTGGTGGTCGAACAGCAAACGGTCCTCGGCACGGCCGGCGAGCATATGCAGGGCGTAGCGCACCTTCCACAAAAACTCTTGGGAAGAGGCGAGCAGAGAGTATTCGCTTTCCAGCAAAAAACCTTGGCCGACCATGGCGTGCAGGTTGAGCGTGCCGAAGTGACGGCGGGCTACCCACAGAATGGTCTGAATATCGCGAAGGCCACCGGGCGAGCCTTTGACGTTTGGCTCCAGGTTGTACTCGGTGTCGTTGTATTTGGCGTGGCGGGTGGTTTGCTCGGCGCGCTTGGCCAGGAAAAACTCTTTGCTGGGCCACATCTTGCTGGTGCTGGTGACCTCGATCATGCGTTGGCGCAAGCGTTCGGGTCCGGCAATGGTGCGGCTTTCCATCAGGTTGGTGACGACCGTGAGGTCTGCTTGCGCTTCGGAAGCGCATTCGTCTACCGAACGCACGCTTTGGCCTACTTCCAGGCCGATGTCCCAGAGCAGCGTGAGAAAGCGCTCAATGGAGTCGCGGAAAATCTCGTGATCCGCGCTGTCGAGCAACAGCAGCAAGTCGATGTCCGAATACGGGTGCAGCTCTCCGCGGCCATAGCCGCCGACCGCCAGCAGCGCGATATCGGCGTCTTCGCTCCAATCGAACTGCGCCCAGGCCTCCCGCAGGATCTGGTCGATGCACCACGCGCGGTCTTCGACCAGCCGACGAACGTCGCGGCCTTCTTTGAAGCGCAGGTCCAGCACCTCATGGGCGCGGCGGATGGCCTTCTTGAATGCCGCGATGGGGCTGGCTTTCAGCGCCAGTTCCGCCTGGAACTGGCCGCGGTCGAACAACTCGGGATCCACCTGCGGCATTCAGCAGCTTTCCTTTCTATCTATAGGGGAGCGGGCGTTGGAGCAACGATGCCTCAGGCCGACGTGCGGGCAATGGTGTCGTCCGAGCGCAGGGTGAAGATTTCGTAGCCGGTGGAGGTCACCAAAATGGTGTGTTCCCACTGCGCCGAGAGCTTGCGGTCCTTGGTGATCGCGGTCCAGCCGTCGCCCAGCAAACGGGTTTCGGCACGGCCCTGGTTGATCATCGGTTCGATGGTGAAGGTCATGCCTTCCTTTAATTCCATGCCGGTGCCCGCGCGGCCGTAGTGCAGCACTTGCGGTTCTTCGTGGAACACCTTGCCGATGCCGTGACCGCAGTACTCACGCACCACGGAGAAACCGTTCTTCTCCGCGTGCTTTTGAATGACTTCGCCGATGTCGCCCAGGCGCGCGCCGGGCTTAACCAACTCGATGCCTTTGTACATGCATTCCTGGGTGATCTTGGACAGGCGCACCGCCCATTCAGGGACGTTGCCCACATGGAACATTTTGCTGGTGTCACCGTGGTAGCCATCTTTGATCACGGTGATATCGATGTTCAACACGTCGCCATCTTTTAGCGGCTTCTCGTTCGGAATGCCGTGGCAGACCACGTGGTTGATCGAGGTGCAGATGGACTTGGGGTAGCCTTTGTAGTTCAGCGGGGCGGGAATGGCCTGTTGAACGTTGACGATGTAGTCGTGGCAGATGCGGTCGAGCTCGTCGGTGGTGACACCGGGCTTGACGTATTCGCCGATCATTTCCAGCACTTCACTGGCCAGACGGCCGGCGATGCGCATTTTTTCGATTTCTTCGGGCGTCTTGATAGTGACGGTCATACACACTCTCTCAGCGCCCGTTGGCGCCTGGCAAAAATACGGAAACCGCGATTCTAGCATTGGGGAAGGGCTATCTAGCCAGTTTAGGGGCAACCCTACGGGCGTTGGCGGCTTTCCTTATAGCGATAGGGCGCTGGGGCTGGAGCGGTTGCAGCGTTTCGAGCAACTTTTCGGGTTCCGTTCCAGCGCCTCTTGTGCTATAAAGTGCGCCGCTTTCAGGGCAGCAGTCCGAAAGCCTAAACCCCACACACGTATCGACACGATGGCCTGGGTGCCTTTCAGTTAATTGTTCGCAGTTAATTGCTGGAGGTTGGTCATTGGGATACGTGGAGGCCTAACCCGACTTATCAAGGAACTATCATGTCCCAAGTCAATATGCGCGATATGCTGAAGGCCGGTGTGCACTTCGGCCACCAG